>Ga0209517_10000101_pt1 | contig 138958 bp, 111 predicted proteins | sample PeaSoiMetSII2010_FD_187695 | JGI IMG/M metagenome (GOLD analysis project Ga0209517, IMG submission 187695) | Peat soil microbial communities from Weissenstadt, Germany - SII-2010 (SPAdes) (version 2) | ecosystem: Environmental > Terrestrial > Soil > Wetlands > Peat | place: Germany...
TCCGATCTGCCAACACGCAATGGGGGAACTCCAAGTGCGTGCTGGCCGGTGACTGGCTCTACATGCAGGCGTTCAGAATTGCAGTGCAGGAACGGAATTTTCGCATCCTCGACACTTTGATCGAACTGACGCAGCAGATGGTCGAAGGCGAACTGCTGCAGATGGAAAAGCTGGGCAAGCTGATCACGCTCGACGAGCATTTCGATCTCATTTTTCGTAAAACGGCGTGCCTGTTCTCGGTTTGCATGCGTCTCGGCGCCATTCTGGGCGGCGCCACCGCTGAGCAGGAGACGGCTCTCGGCCGGTACGGACACGACCTGGGCATGGCATTCCAGATCGTGGATGATGTGCTCGATCTCACTGCGTCGGAAGAAGTTCTGGGCAAGCCAGTCGCCAGCGATCTGCGCGAAGGCAAAATTACCATGGCCGTCATCCACGCCCTGGAGCACTGCACGCCCGCGGAGCACACGCGTATTGCGACCGTGCTGCGCGAGCGCGCTTTCAATGGCGTCACGCATGGAGAAATCCTGCAGATCCTGCAGCGCTACCGGTCGCTGGAAGCGGCCACAGCTCGCGCAGGCCATTATGCCGAATCGGCGCGGAAGGCAATCTGTACCTTCCCTGATTCTGAGATCAAGCGCGCCCTGCTCTGGGCGCCCGAGTTTGTGGTGGCACGAGAAAAGTAAGCTCGGCTCTGCAACGACCTCTCCGTTCCTGCTTTTCTGGCCACCCACTTGTCCACTCCCCGGCTTCGCAACATCTGGCCAAGGGTAACCATGTGAGCCGGAGCACAATGTCCTCCGCAGAACCCGCTTGATTGCCATCACGGCCAGCAGTGACCGTCGCTACAGACATTTTCTCCCGGAAGAATCGAAAATGTGCGCAGTTGGCGGCACTGTCCGTCAGCGCAAAAGGCTAATGAGACGTACTGGCATGCGACGGGCCGCAAAACGTGCGGCCTAGTCCTCTCCTCAACGGCGCTTGAGAAAGGCAAGTCGCCGAGGGACCTTTTCCGCTGCGAACGGGAACCATCAACGGAAGACGGCGGCTCCAGTCGAAGTTTTAGACGAAAAGGCGCCAGGTTCTTGCGACGCGCCGACCCGTGCAGGGCCGGAGAGACTCCGAGTGCAGACCGCCGTCTTGCTTACCCTGGACGGGGACAGTCCTCCTGAGAGACACCCGCCCCGCCCAGAGAGGCCGGACATGGCTCGTTCAGAGCCATGTCCGGCTTTTGTTTATACTGAACCCTTAGTTCGTCAGGAACATCCAACCGTACTTTACTAGACCACCTATGAATGACCTGCTCTCCATGATGGCTCGCCACGGCTACGCTCTGACCTTCTGTGTCCTGTTGGCGGAGGCAATCGGGCTTCCCTTCCCATCTGCGATCGCGCTGGTGGTGGCCGGGGCGGCTGTCGCGTCACACACCCTGGTGGGACCGACCGTACTCCTGACCGGCATGACCGCGCTTTTGCTGGGCGACATCTCTCAGTTCTGGTTGGGCCGTTACGCCGGCTGGGCCCTGCTGGGTTTCCTGTGCCGCCTTTCCATGAATCCGGAAACCTGCATCCTGCGCTCGGCCGAGTCCTTCTACAAGCGCGGCAAGACCACGCTGCTGATCGCCAAGTTCATTCCGGGGATCAACACCATGGCGGCTCCGTTGGCCGGGAGCATGAAGATGCCCTTCGGGCAGTTCCTGCGCCTCGATTTCACCGGCGCCTTCCTCTATTGCCTGACCTATCTGCTGGTGGGTTATGGATCCCGCGATTTTCTGGCCAATCTCTTGAGCGGCTTCCATGCCGCGGGGCGTGCCCTGGAAGGGGTGGTCATCGTGGCGCTGGTGGTCTACGCCGTCTATCACATCGCGCAGGCCGTTAAGTACCGCAAGTATGACGTCGTGCCTCGGGTTCAGGTGCAGGAACTGGCGGCGCGCCTGGCCTCGGCAGACGCCATCAACGTGCAGATCGCTGACGTGCGCAGCCACGGCTACTACGACCGGGGAGCCGAGCGCATTCGGGGCTCCATCCGCATCGAACCCAACAATCTGGAGGAGGAAATCAAGAGCCTCCCCAAAGACAAGGACATTTACCTTTACTGTACTTGAGCACGCGAAGCGACCAGCGCCCGGGTGGCGCACTTGCTGCGGGAAAAAGGATTCAACACGTTCGTGATCGTCGGCGGCCTGACCGCCTGGCGCAAAGCGGGAGAGCCGCTCGAGTCCGTGCCCAAGGACGATCTGGTCAAGCTGCCTACGTTTTCCTAGGCGCAACTTGGCAACCTTTCTTGAGACTCGCGCAACTCTATTGCAGAAATTTGGTTGAAGTTGAAGGAGTCGGGCTCGCACCTGGGTCGTCCGGAGGCATTCATGCGACAGCTCGCCACTGTTTCCCTCGCCGCCCTGGCAGTGATGGCACTCTGGGTAGCCTCAGTCTCTGGGCACCCACGAGAACCAGCACAACTGTCGGTTGCCGTCTACGATTCGAATCCGTCCCACCTCTGGAACCGTCTCTACGCGGCATTGTTGATGCGAGAGGATCGGCACGGGCACTACTACGGAGAGGATTCGCTCGACCCGCTACTCTGGCTGGAAACAGAGCACTTGCTGGCCGGGCCTTCCCACGACCGCGCGCTGCGAGTTCTTGACGAATTCCTCAAAACGCACGGGGAGAATCTGATTCACGATCCCCTGAAGCGGGCGATGTTGCAGCGCGATCTGTGGGTGGTGTTTGATTGGTCGGTCCAACAGTTTTCGCGTTCAAAGAGACCAAGCTATGCTGAGGAGAAGCTGGAGCTCCAGGCTCGGCTGGCGGAGGTGCTGCGGCGGCTTGAGTTGAGTCCGAAGGAGATCGAAAGGCTGCCGGACAACTATGCTCAGGCATTGGCCTCGGGCACGTTTGCCAGGGAATACGACCCGGCGCACCCCGATCGGACTTTCCTGCCGCCGGACCTGTTTGACCCGCGCGGACCGTGGGTAGGCATCTCGCCCAGTCCGGAATCCGACTCCGGCGTGGCAAAGATGCACATCTTCAACTTCTCAGGAAGATCGGGCTTCCTGGTATTCGTGCGGCTCCCTGAGGGGCGAAAAGCGACGTTCGATTATTTCCAGTCTCTATGGAACTTTCCCCAACCCTATGTCCAGGGGCCAATTTCTGCCGCGGACCAGGCCCCGGTCAATCCCGACCTGCCGTCGTTTCCAGCGGGAACGCAGGTCGCGCTCGTGCGCCGTATGACGCTCATTGACAATGAGGGCAACCTGGTGGCCTCTTCCCTCACCGAGAGCGTACAGATTCGTGTCTACCACAAGATCACAGCCACCGAGGAGCGCAACTTCAGCGGCACTGTGGCCGATATCGTCAGGAATACCGGGCAAGACTTTTACGAAATCAAACTCAGTCGCCCACTGCTGTTCTCAGGCAAGAATGGCGGCCTGCGAGCCATTGGTCGCGATGAGAAAGAGTTTTCCACCTTTCAGACAAAAGGGGACGATCCCATCGAAGAACCCGGCGATCCGAAGTTCGAAAGCAATGCGATTCCGAAGTTACAGACCTGCGCTTGGTGCCATTCGGGCGGAGGAGTGCGCTCGCTGAACAGCCGGGAGGCCCTGCTGAAGCCCAATCGGCGCCAGCAGGAACCTGCGAACGCTGATTATGGGCCGATCTACTGGGGCGACAGCGCCGCGATCGAGTGGAAACAGAGCCACTACGACTGGGGGTTGCTCAACGGCTACTGGAGAGCGGCCCATCCACAATAGTTTCCCATCGTAAACCGCCTCACGCGCCGAATTGTCGCAGGTGATGATCCAGATGTTTGTACATTCCGCGTGCCCACTCCTCGGAAGTAACCGCTCCAAAGAACGGATGCGGATGCCGGGTGCATTGCGCTTCCCCGCCTTCGTGAAACTGCTTCAGTTTGAGTTTGAGTTGTTCTTTCTCGCGAGCAAAATCCCTCTGATCGGAGACCACGAGTTTCTTATCCGTGGGGTTGTTCTTGGAGAATGGCTTCTCGTTGGTATAGATCGGTTTGACGAACTGCCCGATCAGCCTCCCGATCAACATGCGCGGGGGATTGAGCCGCCCCGCCGCCATATCCAGCGCCGCGGAGCAATGCGCCATCATCTGCTCCACATCCATCTTCCCCCACTGCCTCGCGGACGCGGGCTGCAGCCGGTCAAGGCGCGAGATTATTTCGTCCACGGCTTCGCGCTGGAATAGGTTTCTCAAGTTCCCTCCCGAGAGCCATCCCTCAACTCGGAGAATGATAGCGCCGAGAATCATAGCAAGGAAGAGGCCCCGCTCCGCCGCGGGCTTTGCAAACCGGCATGTACAATTGGGTCTCTTTGCCGCACCGCGATGAACAATACCTCCAGTGGTGAGCAACCCGGTTCTGGCGCGGTGGATCAACTGCCGTTGGCCCGCGACAGCCATCCCGGGATGAACCGGGTGGTTTTCCTTCTGGCCGCTGCTGTTCTTATCAACTACATAGACCGCAGCAATCTTTCGATCGCCGCGCCCCTGCTAAAAGATGAGCTTGGGCTTTCCGGATCGCAGCTCGGCACACTGCTCTCGGCCTTTTTCTGGACCTACGCCGTGATGCAGATTCCCGCCGGATGGCTGGTGGACCGCTTCGACGTGAAGTGGGTGTTTGCCCTGGGATTTTTCGTCTGGTCGGCGGCAACGGCAGTCACCGGAGTCCTGCACGGATTCGCTGCCTTGCTGGTGATCCGGGTAGTTTTGGGCCTGGGAGAATCGGTTGCTTTCCCCTCGGTCGGCAAGATTCTGGGCAGCTATTTCGAAGAAAGCCGCCGCGGATTTGCCAACGCTGCGGTCATGGCCGGCCTCGCTCTCGGGCCTGCCCTGGGCATGCTCGTGGGAGGAAATGTGGTTGGGCGCTTCGGCTGGCGCCCATTTTTCGTCACGCTGGGCCTTCTGGGTTTCCTATGGCTGGGTCCGTGGTGGGCCTGGATGCCGCGCCGGGCGCACAGTTCCGCCGCGGCGCCGGGCCAAAAGCCAGGCATTCTCGACGTTTTGCGGCACCAGTCCGCTTGGGGAACGTGCATCTGCCAGTTCGCTCTTAATTATCCGCTCTATTTTCTAGTCACCTGGCTGCCCTTCTATCTGGTCCGTGGAAGGGGTTTCTCGATGACCCATATGGCACGGGTGGGGGGATTGGTCTTCCTGCTCTACGCGGTTTCATCGGTCATCTTTGGAAAACTCTCAGACCGCTGGATTGCCGCCGGCGCAACTCCCACCAGAGTGCGCAAGTCCTTGGCAATTCTTGGCAATGCGTCCATCGGCGTTTTCCTGGTGGCGTCGGCACTTGCGCCGGACGTCTTGTGTGTTCCGATGCTCGCCCTGACCGGATTCTCCATGGGCATATCATCCAGCAATCTTTGGGCGATCACGCAGACCCTGGCCGGGCCGCAGATGGTTGGCCGGTGGGTCGGCGTGCAGAATTTTGTGGGAAATTTTGCCGGCGCGGTGGCGCCGGCGCTCACCGGATTTCTCCTCGATCGCACCGGCCAGTACTACTGGGCGTTTTTCATTACCGCGGCGGTCACCTGGACCGGCGTTCTCAGCTGGGTCTTTGTCGTTGGTCCAGTGGAGGAAGTGGACTGGGGCAAACACCTGCGAAGAGCCCTCACACTCTCCGCCTGCGCTGCTCCCGAGACACCCCGGCCGTAATACACTGCTTGCATGCAGCGGGAAGTTGAAATCAAATTTCGCGTGACCGATCTGCGGGTTTTGACCCGCAAGCTGCGCGCGGCGGGATTTCGCCTGCTCACCCGCCGAACCCACGAGATGAACACGCTTTACGACCTGCCCGGCGAAGTGTTGCGGGCGCGGAAAGAACTGCTGCGCATCCGAAAGTATGGCCCGGCGTGGACGCTGACGCATAAGAGCGGCACCACCAGAGGGCATCACAGCAGCCGGATCGAACTAGAGACAGTTGTCGCCGACGGAAAAAAGATGGATGCGATCTTGCGAGCGCTGGGATATACGCCCTCATTCCGCTACGAAAAGTTCCGCGCCGAGTGGAGCGACGGCAAGGGCCACGTCGTCGTGGACGAAACTCCCATCGGTAATTTCTGCGAAATCGAAGGTCCGCCGCGGTGGATTGATGCCACGGCGAAGAAGTTGGGAGTGAGCGCGGCGGACTACATCACCAAGAACTACGCTACGTTGTTTTCCGACTGGACGCGGAAGACGAAGAGTCGAGCGAAGGAGATGACGTTTCACGCTCTGAACCGATGACGAGTGCCCCACCCTGTCGCAAAAACGCGACAAGGATGGAGCACTCCAAAGTTTGGTTAGTCGCGAATTACGCCCCGTGGCACTTCTTGAATTTCTTGCCGGAGCCGCAGGGGCAGGGATCGTTTCGTCCCACTTTTTCCTGCGAGCGGACGACCTGCTGCACGGGGGCCGCATCGCCCCCGCCGGCCATGCGCGCCTGTTCCAGTTCGCGACGTTTGCGGCGCAGGAAAGCTTCTTCCAGTTCTTCGGCCGAAGTCGAAACCATGCGGGGAGGGCGCCGGCCGTTCCCATCTCCGCCACGCTCGACCGGAACTCCTGAGTCCGGCCCCTGTCCGACCGGCCCGCTCGGCGGCGCACCGCTCGCGTCCGGCTGCGGCCGTTCCAGAATCTGCATCAGGTAGAGATAGCGGACCGTATCTTCCTGGAAGCGCAGCATCATCGCTTCGAACATCTCAAACGATTCCTTCTTGTACTCGACCAGCGGATCATGCTGGCCGTACCCGCGCAGGCCGATGCCCTCCTTGAGGTGATCCATGCTGAGCAGGTGATCTTTCCACTGCTGGTCAATCACGCTCAGCATGATCATGCGCTCGTGGTGGCGCATTCCCTCCGGACCGATGGCTTTCTCTTTCGCATCGTAGCGTTCTTTGAGCTTGGTGAAGATCGCGTCGCCGAGTTCCTGCCGGTTCAGCGTTTCGGCCTTCACTCCTTCGGCAAGAAAATCCACGCCGAAGCGCGTGAACACTGCATCTTTCAGCGCTTTGATATCCCAGTCGTTGGCGTGGGCCTTGGCCGGACAATACTGTTCCAGCAGATCGCCCAGGATGGCGGAAACGTAATCTTCCAGGATCAGGTCCTTCTGATCCATGCCTTCGAGCAGGCGGCGGCGCAGGCCATAGACGGCCTCGCGCTGCTTGTTCATCACGTCGTCGTACTCGAGCAGATGTTTTCGGGATTCGAAATGCTGGGCCTCGACCGTCTTCTGCGCCGTCTCGATGCGCCGGGTGATCATCTTCGATTCGATGGGAACACCCTCTTCCATGCCCAACCGCTGCAGCAGGTTGGAAATCCATTCCTTGGCGAAGATGCGCATCAGGTCATCTTCAAGCGCCAGGTAGAAGCGCGAAGAGCCGGGATCGCCCTGCCGTCCGGCGCGTCCGCGAAGCTGGTTGTCAATACGCCGCGACTCGTGCCGCTCCGTGCCTAAAATGTGCAGTCCTCCGACGGCCGTGACATCGTCGTGCTCCACGTCGGTTTGCGCTTTGTAGCGGTGGAGCGCTTCCGCCCACTTGTCGGTCGGAACGGAGAATTCGTTGCCGTTGTAGTAGAAGATGGAGGTCGCGCCGTCTTCCTGCGGCCCCTCGATTTTCCCCTGTGCCACGCGCAACTGCTGCGCAATCCCCTTCTTCACCATCTCCTGCTTGGCCATGAATTCGGGATTGCCGCCGAGCAGAATGTCGGTACCGCGGCCGGCCATGTTGGTGGCAATGGTGACCGCGCCTTTGCGCCCGGCCTGGGCCACGATTTCGGCCTCGCGCTCGTGGAACTTGGCGTTCAGCACCACGTGCTTGATGCCCTTTTTCTTCAGCAGGTCCGAGAGGCGCTCGGATTTTTCCACCGACGTCGTGCCCACCAGCACCGGCTGGCCTTTGACCGCCAGTTGCTGGATCTCTTCAGCGGCCGCAAAATATTTTTCCTTCTCCGTGCGGTACACAATGTCGGGATTCTCGACCCGCAGCATTTGCTGGTTGGTCGGAATCACCACCACTTCCAGTTTGTAAATCTTGTCGAACTCGGTGGCTTCCGTTTCCGCCGTACCGGTCATTCCGGCCAGTTTCCTGAACATGCGGAAGTAGTTCTGGAAGGTGATGGTGGCCAGTGTCTGGTTCTCGCGTTCGATCTTGACGTTTTCCTTGGCCTCGATCGCCTGATGCAGGCCGTCGGACCAGCGCCGTCCGGGCATCATGCGTCCGGTGAATTCGTCCACGATGATGACTTCGCCGTCTTTGATGACGTACTCGACATCCTTGCGATACAACGCGTGCGCCTTGACCGCAGTCTCGACGTGGTGCTTGAGGGGCCAGTTCTCCGGGTCGGCAATGTTGCCAATACCGAGCAGTCCCTCGATCTTCACCCAGCCTTCGTCCGTGACCGTGATGTTGCGGTGCTTTTCATCCACCACGAAGTCCCCGGTCAATTGCGCGGGTTCGCCGGGGGCGACTTCGAGTTCCTCGCCCTTCTCCAGCTTGGGGATGATGCGGTTGACCTTGTAGTACTTGTCGGTAGATTCCTCGCTTGCTCCGGAAATGATGAGCGGCGTGCGGGCCTCGTCAATCAGAATGGAGTCCACTTCGTCCACGATGGCGTAATTGTGCCCACGCTGCACGCAATCCTTGATGTCGAACTTCATGTTGTCGCGCAGGTAGTCGAAGCCGAACTCGTTGTTAGTTCCGTAGGTCACATCGGCGGCGTACGCGGCGCGCCGCTCTTCATCGTCCAGGTCGTGAACGATCACGCCCACCGAAAGGCCGAGGAAACGGTACAGCTTGCCCATCCACTCCGAGTCGCGCTTGGCCAGGTAGTCGTTCACGGTTACTACGTGCACGCCGCGTCCACTAAGCGCGTTGAGATACACCGGAAGAGTCGCGACCAGCGTCTTGCCTTCGCCGGTCTTCATTTCCGAGATCGTGCCCTGGTGCAGCACCATGCCGCCGATCAGCTGCACATCAAAGTGACGCATGTTGAGTACGCGGCGTCCGGCTTCGCGGACCACGGCAAAGGCCTCGACCAAAAGCTCGTCAAGGACCTCCTGCAGGGCGTCGTACTCTTGTTTTTCGAACTGTTTCTGCCGGTCCAGGTCGGGCTCATCCTCACCCGCGGACTCGGTAACGTCCGGTTGGGGATTCTTGGCAACTCGGCTCAACCGCTCCTGAATGCGCTGGCGGAATTCGTCCGTTTTGGCGCGCAGTTCGGCGTCGGTGAGCTTCTCGATCTGCGGCTCAAGGGCGTTGATGGCTTCCACCTTCGGCATCAACGCCTTGATCACGCGCTCGTTCTTGGTGCCAAAAACCTTGCCTAGCAGCTGATTAATCAACCGGAAATCCTTCGGAGGGCAGCACGCCCAAGGCTGTCTTTAAAAGCCTAGCATATTAGATGCAGGACAAGGGGCCCTCCGACCCAAGGGTGATAGCCTCATTTCAGGCCATGGGAACGGATCGTCCTGCACTGTGGCTAACAGAGCAGCACGAGCCGCTTTTCGTGTATATTCCCCACGACCCTTACTCAATCTGACCCATGCCCACGTTCTACGACCGCTTTGTCGAGTGTTCTCAGCGCTGGCCCGACAATGTTGCGCTGGAAATCCAGCGCCACGATCGCCTGGAAAGCTGCACCTACTCCGAACTGCGCCGCATGGCGGAGTCGGTCGGCCGCTGGATCACGGAGAACGGCTTCCCCCGCGGATCGCGGGTGGTGATCCTGGCCGATAACCATCCCCGCTGGGTCGCGGCTTACCTGGGAATTATCGCTTCCGGCTGCGTCGCCGTCCCGCTCGATACCGCGCTCCTCGCCGACCAGGTCGCGAAGTTGCTGAAAGACAGCGGCGCCTCCGCCGTTTTCTGCGACGCCAAGCACGTGCCGGTTACGCGTTCCGCTGCCGCCGGCCTCGACTTGGGCCTGATTCTCATGGACCCCGACCGCATCACCAACCACTCCATTCAGGAGCAGTGGCTGGGCAACATGCCGGCCATCTTCGACCGCGGCCCGGGCAAGTTCGCGCCCGTACCTGCCGGCAGCGACGAACTCGCCGCCCTGATCTACACGTCCGGCACCACCGCCGATCCCAAGGGCGTAATGCTGACCCACGCCAACATTCTCGGTGAGGTTGAGGCCGTCTTCAACTGGGTGGAACTCGGGCCCACCGACGCCCTGCTTGGCGTGTTGCCACTGTTTCATGTCCTGGCGCAAATGGCGAATTTGCTGCTCCCTCTGGTAAAAGGTTCGCGCGTCGTGTATCTGGAGACGCTCAACACTACCGAACTCATGCGGGCGCTGAGCGAGCGCAATATCACTGCTTTCGCCGTGGTTCCGCAGTTTTATTACCTGATCCACGAACGCATTTTCCAGGAGGTCGCCAAGCGCGGCGCAGTCACGCAAAAGATTTTCGCGGTCATGGTCGCCCTCAACCGCATGCTGCGCAAGATAGGCATCAATGCCGGGCCCATTCTATTCAAGAAGATTCACCACACGCTGGGGCCGAAGATGCGTTACCTGGCGACCGGCGGTTCGCGCTTCGATCCCGGCATTGCCACCGATTTTCGCGATCTCGGCATTGACGTCCTGCAGGCCTACGGGCTGACGGAAACGGCCGCCGCGGTGTACGCGAACTCCCCCGGCGAAGTTGTGATCGGCTCGGTTGGCAAAGCCATGAAGGGCGTCGAAGGCAAGATCGTTGACCCGAAGCCGCAGGACGACGGCGGCCCCGCCGTCGGCGAAGTCGTCCTACGAGGCGCGGTCGTTATGAAAGGCTATTGGAATCGCCCCGACGCCACGGCCGCTGTGCTGCGCGACGGATGGTTCTACACCGGCGATCTCGGCTACTTCGACCCGCATGGAAACCTCTTCCTGACCGGCCGGGAAAAAGAAGTGATCGTACTCAGCAATGGCAAGAACATCTATCCAGAGGAAATCGAGGCGCATTACGGCAAGGCTCCGTTCATCAAGGAACTCGCCGTGGTGGGACTCGAGGGCAAGCCTGGCGAAGGCGGCGACCGCCTGCACGCCGTGATTGTCCCCAACTTCGACCTGCTGCGGCAGAGGAGAATTGTCAACGCCAAGGAGGTCATCCGCTTCGACATCGAAGGCCTGTCGCAGCAGATCGCTTCCACCAAGCGCATTGGCAGTTACGAAATCTGGCAGGACGACCTGCCCCGCACCACCACGCGCAAAATCAAGCGCTTCGAAGTCGAAAAACGGGTCAAGGCGAATCTTTCCAGGAAAAGCGCCGGCGACGCCGAACTCCCCTCCGAGAAGCCCTTAACAGCCGACGAGATCGCCTGGCTCGACCAGCCCGACGTGCAGCGCGGGCTGAAGATCATACGGGAGGCCGCCCGGGGCGCGCCATCCACTCTGCGCCCCACTCACAACCTTGAACTCGATCTCGGACTCGATTCGATGCAGCGCGTCGAACTGCTGAGCCAACTGGAGGAAGAACTCGGCGGCAATGTCGAGGAATCGCAACTGGCCGAGATTTACACCCTTCGCGACCTGCTCGACGCCGTGCTGCGAAGCGCAGCTGCCGGAACCGCTCCCGGAACCCGTGTTACTTTCGCCGGATGGAAAGCCATCTTGGCCGAGGAGGCTACAGATCCAGACGTACTGGCGCTGAAAGAGCCCCACCCTGCGTTTGACACCGTGTGGTATCCGCTGTCGCGCATGATCCAGATGGTTTCGCGCGACCTGTTTCACCTGCGCGTCTCGGGCTTCGAGAACCTGCCCGAGCACGGCCCGTTCATTCTCTCTTCCAACCATCAGAGCTACATTGATCCTGTTATCCTGTCCGGTGTTCTGCCCAGGGAGATTCTGGAAAACTCCTTCGCGGTCGGAACCAGCGACATCTTCGGCCAGGGATTCATGCGCCGCCTGGCCCGCTGGCTGCGCGTGGTGGTGCTCGATCCCGACGCCAATCTCGTGCCGGCCATGCGCGCCGGAGCTTTTGGATTGAAGCATGGACGTGTGCTGGTTCTTTACCCGGAAGGCGAGCGCTCGATTGATGGCACTCCGCGCATCTTCAAGAAAGGCGCAGCCATTCTGGCGATCCACATGCAAGTGCCGATCGTCCCGGTGGCGATTGAAGGTTTTTACGAGGTGTGGCCCCGCGGCAAGAATTTCTTTCAGAAGCTCGCGCCGCTGAAGATGGTGTTCGCGAAACCAATCTTGCCGCCTCCGGAATCGGAGGCGTCCGAAGCGGCCTACGAAAAGCTTACGGCTGATGTAAAGGCAACCATCGTCGAGATGTGGGAAAATCTGCGAAAGCCGCAGTGAACTCTGCTCAGGCGCCTGCGCCGGCCGCATGTCCGCCGAAGGCCTTGGAAAACGCGTCCAGAACCAGCGAATCATAACGGCCGCTTGAACGCCGGACTACTTCCTGCCCAGCCTGCCCGGGCGACATCTTGGCCCCGTTCTGTCCGCTGATCAGAGCCTCATAGTCTTCCGCCAATCCCAGAATCTGCACTTCGAAGGAAGCATCGTCGGCCTTGCCCCCACCTTGCCGCAACTGCCGTTCCGTAAGGAAGATCGGGATCGCGCGCAGCAGCGTACTGCCCAGCGCGCCGGCACTCGAGGCCGGACGTTTGCGCCTCGGCCCCCGCTGTATCAGATCCTCGTCGGAAACTTGCGCTGCCTTGCACAGCACTTCGGTGGTAATACCTAATTCTTTCAGATTGAACAGCAGAGCTGCGGTGCGAATGTCTTCCGTGCTTCCCGAATCCAGTCCGAGAGTCTCCGCAATTTTGGTGGCGCACATGGCAATCCGGAAAGCGTGCGCCTCGCTATATTTCTGGTTGGCCAGGAAATTCTGCAGGATCACCAGCATGCCGTCGTAGCCTTCTTCCATTTCCCGCAGCGTTTGCTGGTTGCGCTCGTAGAGCGTGCCCGTGGCATAGCCCGCCACCATCAGCACTCCGCCCCACACCGCAAGGTCGAACCAGCGCGCGTCAAAGGGCAGGTCCACGCGGCGGCTGAACATGGCGGGATTGGTGTAGGCCAGCAGCACCACCAGCGTGACGCTGGCAAATGCAGTAAGCGTGGCGTGACGCCTTCCGAAATGGTAAGCGGAATAAAGTGTCGGCAGGAAATAGAACACCAACGCCATGCGCTGCGACGCGACCAGAAAATTCAGCATCGCGGCAATCACCACCAGGAACAGCAGCACCCAAAGTTCTGGATTGATCTTGCGCACAGTGCCCCCTCAAGGCAGCACGGGCCGAGGCAAAAAAAACCTCCCGTTCTCCTATTTTCGCGGCCCTTTTCGACGCGCCCAAGTTACGAAGGTAAGGGGTAACCGGGTTCTGACTATTTCGCGCGGGGGTGGGTCCGGTCGTAGACCTGCAGCACATGTTTCATCGAAAGCTGCGTGTAGCGCTGCGTGGTCGCCAGTCGTTCGTGGCCGAGCAGTTCCTGAATCGCGCGCAGGTCGGCGCCTTCTTCCAGCATGTGGGTTCCGAAAGCGTGCCGCAACGTGTGCGGATGCACGTCCGGCGAAAGCCCTTTGGATACCGCAATCTTCTTGATGATGCGCCCCACGCTGCGCGTGGTCAGCCGTCCGCCGCGCCGGTTGACCAGAAGCGCAGGCGTGCTTTTGTGTGTTTCCGCCAGAACTGCTTGCCGCGCGGGAAGATAAGCGGCCAGCGCGCTCTTTGCCGAACCGCCAAATGGAACATAGCGCTCCTTTTTCCCCTTGCCGCGAATCAGGATCGCCTCCGCGCTCAGCCGGATGTCGTCGAGATTGATCCCCGTAAGTTCCGAGTTGCGAATACCGCAGCCATAGAGCAACTCCAGCATGAGGCGGTCGCGCTCGGGGAAGGCCGCCGTGTCCGGCATTTCGCCGTCGAGAACGGAGTTCATCTCCTCGATGGTCGGCACGCGCGGCAGTTTCTTGGGCAGCTTCGGGGTCGCCACCAGCTTCGCCGGATTCTGCTCGACCACGCCTTCCTGCGCCAGCCACCGGTAGAGCGAACGCACCGCCGCCAGCGACCGCGCCACTGAAGTCTTGCCCAGACCTTTTTCATAGAGCTGGGAGAGAAATCCGCGAATCGCGATGTGATCTAGCTGTTTCCATCCGCGCGACCCGGCGTAGGCGGCAAAGCTAGCCAGATTTCCGCTGTAGGCCTTGATCGTGTGTGGCGAAGCGTTGCGCTCCCGCAGGTGGCGCAGGAAATCGGCCACAGCCTTTTCGACGATCGAGCGCGCAGTCGGCATGCCTTATCTCGCCTTCGCCCTCGGATGATGCTTCTGATACACCGTCCTCAGCCGGTCCAGCGCCAGGTGGGTGTACACCTGCGTGGTCGAAATGTCGGAGTGGCCGAGAATCGTCTGCACGGTTCGCAGATCGGCGCCGTTCTCCACCATGTGGGTGGCGCAAGAATGCCGCAGCATGTGCGGCGACGCGTGCCGGCCCGTCGCCGCCGACGCCGCCCGCACCATCTGCCACACTCGCTGCCGCGTCAGCCCGCGCGCCCCGCGCGCGATAAACAAGAGCGGCGAATTTCCAATCCGGTTCGGGTGCCCCATATCTCGCGCTTTTTGCGAGATAGCCTGCCCTGAGCTCGTCGAAGGGTGGGGATTTTCCTTCTTCCGAATCTGTGATAACAGGGGCCGCGCCTCCGCCAGATATTGCGAAAGCGCATCCTGCGCCGACCGACCCAAAGGTACGACCCGCTCCTTATCGCCCTTGCCGCGGACCAACATGTATCCCGCCTCCAGCTTCAGATCTTCCAGTTTGGCGTGGACCATTTCCGACACGCGCAACGCCCCGGCATAAAACACTTCAAGCATGGCGCGATCACGAAGGGCCAAGGCCTCCGATTCCTTCGTCTGCCGACGTGCGGCGCCACCCCGAGAAAGCGGCGCCGACAACGTCGTTTCCATCTCGTCGCGCGCCAGCGCCTTGGGCAATACTTTCCATTGCCTCGGCGACTCGATATTCAACGTGGGATCGTGCTCGATTCTCTTGTCGAGCAACAGGTAGCGATAAAGATGACGCAGCGCCGAAAGCTTCCGCCCCACGCTGCGCCCATCTACCTGATGGGAAAAAAGCTGCTGCATGAATTCGCGTACGTCAGGGCGCCGGGCCGTCAGCAGCACACGCTTGCGTTTTTCCAAAAACTCGGCGAACTGGCCAATGTCGGTGGTGTAGGCCGCGATTGAAAGCGGCGCCAGCCCCTTCTCGATGCGCAGGTAGTCGAGAAATCCGGAAAGCACGCGCGCATTGGCCTCAGAAACCATAAGCGGGAGGAAAATCAGTATGCGCGTTATCGGACACAGATGAAAGTAATGAACCCGGTTCCAGCCATTCGCGGCGAAATCAATTCGTAGAGACGTAGCTCGCTACGTCTTTTTCACCGCGTGCAGCAACTCCACAGCCGACAGAGCTCCCTCCGGCGTCTCTTCGTGTTTGAAGTAGGCGAACACATCCCGCCCTGCTGCGAGATGCCCTCGGATGCGCTCAATCATCACCCGGCGCTCCTCTCCCGTGTAACCCGGCTTGCGGAAGCGGTAATACACGAAGCCCGCCGTCGCCACATCGGGGGTTGTCATGGTCTCGGTTTCAGCTACGCACAGCGCCACATTACTCGACGTCAGCAGATCCCAGGTTGCATCGCTGAACCACGATGCGTGCCGGAATTCGAACGCCGCAGGCACCGTACGCGGCAGAACCGCCAGAAAGTCCTTGAGCAGCGCCGCATCCGCTTTGAGATTCGGCGGAAGTTGAAACAGGACCGGACCCAATTTTCCCGCCGCCGCCAGCGGCTCAATGGTCGCCAGAAAGCGTGGCACAAAATCCTCCGTCCCCTTCAGTCGCTTGATGTGCGTGATGACCTGGTGCGCCTTGATGCCGAAACGAAATTGGGCGGGCGTATCGTTGAGCCAGTTCTGGATGGTCGTCTCCTTCACCAACTGCCGGAAAGTGAAGTTGACCTCTACGGTGTTGAGTCGCGTGGCGTAATGTCCCAGGAATTTCTTCTGCGCCAGCTTCGCCGGATAAAAATCCGGCTTCCAACTCGGATAAGCCCACCCGGAAGTTCCCACGAAAAGTTCACCCATGGTCTTTTCTCTGTGTCTCTGCACCTCGTGGTGAATCATCTCCGCGTCGATCGCCGTCGCTTTGATGGAGGGAGTTCCTCCGCCTGCGCCGCAATCTCAATCCGCTCCGACTGCGCCGCCGCCGCGCTGTTAGCCCCACGTAGATCCGGCAACCGTTGCTTCAATTCCAGCACCGGCTCAAAAAGGTCGCCCATCTTCTCAAACCGGGCCACCACCTGCGCCGCTTCGAATACCAGCCGGCTCGCATCCTTTTTTCGCAACGCGCGCTCCACTTCCTCCCAGTCCACCGGAGTCGAAACTGTCGGCCGCTCCCGCGCCCGCAGCGAATACACCGCTACCGTGGTCTTGTGTTCGTCGTTCTGGCTCCAGTCCACAAACACTTTCCCGGTGCGCGCCTGCTTGCTCATCTCCGACAACACCAGATCCGGATGATCATGCTCCAGCAACTGGGCCAGCGCGTGCGAGAACAGTTTCGTCGCTTCGTAGGTCGTCGGCGTATTGAGCGGTACATAAATCTGCAGCCCCTTCGACCCGGAAGTCTTAGGGAAACTCTGCAGCCCGAAATGCTGGAAAATCTCCCGTAGCCACAGCCCCACCTGGCAGCACTGCACAATGCTCGCCGGCGGTCCGGGATCGAGATCGAACACCATCTCCGTGGGGCACGTGATGTCTTCCGCCAGCGCCAGCGAGGGATGCAGTTCCAGAGCCGCCAAGTTGGCCAGCCACACCAGAGTTGCCAGGTCATTTGCCAGCACGTAGTGAATCGTGCGCCGGTTCCTGCCGCTCCAGATCGGAGCCGTCTTTACCCATTCCGGCTTGTGCATGGGCGCGTTCTTCTCGAAAAACGGTTCGCCGTCCACGCCATCCGGATAGCGCTTGCGGGTCAGCGCCCGCCCCGCCAGATGCGGAATGATTGCCGGCGCGATCCGGACGTAGTAGTCAATGACATCTTTCTTGGTAAATCCCGCAGCCGGATACAGCGCCTTCTCGAGATTCGAAAGTTTGAGGTACTGGCCCTGAATTTCAACCGTCGAATCCATCGCGCGCTCCGTTGGCATTGTGCCTGAAAGAAGGCGGAGCGCCAAATGCCACCCGCTCCACCAGGTGCCAGCCCTGGTGATCCTCAGGGCTCAGAGAGCGAGTTGCGGTTTGACAACCAACCGTTTTCCAACGTACTTTCAAACTTCTGCCCCAGTGGTCCGTCCAACTCATGTCTGTGTTATGTCTGCCCAACCCGGAGGTCCGATGCAAAACCGCCCAATACAACGCCGCGCACTCCAACTCAGCGTCCTTCTTCTTCTGCTCGCGACCTTTGTCGCCGCCCAAGACGTTGCTTCCTTCGAGAAGCGCATCACGGTCAAGAAGCTTCCCAACGGCCTCACGCTCGTGATCTGCGAGCGCCCGGAAGCCCCCGTCTTCTCATTCTTCACCCTGGTGGACGCCGGCTCGGCGCAGGATCCCATGCGCGCCACCGGACTTGCTCACATGTTCGAGCACATGGCGTTCAAGGGCACCGAAACGATCGGCACCTCCAATTATGCCGCCGAGAAACCCGCGCTGGCCAAGGTCGAGACCGCCTATGCCGCCTACATCGCCGAGCGCGACAAGCCTGTCGGCCGCGATGACGCCAAGTTGAAGCAACTGGAAAAAGCCTGGAAAGACGCCATCGCCGAGGCCGACAAGTTTGTCGTCGGCAATGAATTCGGCAAGATCGTCGAGCAAAACGGCGGCGAAGACATGAACGCCTTCACCAGTTTCGACGAGACCGGATATCACTACTCGCTGCCCGAAAATCGCCTCGAGCTCTGGGCCTACCTTGAGTCGGAGCGATTTCTGCATCCCGTGCTGCGCGAGTTCTATAAAGAGCGCAATGTCGTCATCGAAGAGCGCCGCATGCGCACCGACAGCAACCCCTTCGGCCGCCTGCTCGAACAGTTCACCCAAGCGGCCTTTGCCGCTCATCCCTACCACCGTCCAACCGTGGGCTGGATGTCCGATCTCAACTCCTTTTCCGCCAGCGATGCACAGAAATTCTTCGATAAGTACTACGTCCCCTCGAACATGGTGGTCGCAGTAGCCGGTGATGTGAAAGCCGCTCAGGCCATGCCCATCCTCGAAAAATATTTCGGCCGCCTGCCCGTGCGTCCGCAACCGGACGAAACCACCACGACGGAACCTCCACAGAACTCCGAGCGCAAAGTCGTGCTCAAAGAGCGCTCGCAGCCCATCTACATCGAGGGCTATCACCGCCCCGACTATCACAGCAAGGACGACGCCGTGTTCGACGCCATCGCCGACTTGATGTCCGAAGGCCGCACCTCGCGCCTCTACCGCTCGCTCGTCCGCGACAAGAAAATCGCCTCGTTCTCCGAGGGACTCACCGGATACCCCGGCACCAAGTATCCGCACCTGTTCGCATTTCTTGCCGTGCCGCTGCCCGGCCACACGCCGCAGGAAGTCGGCGACGCTATCCACGCCGAAATTGACCGCCTGAAAAAAGAAGACATCACCGACGACGAACTCAAGATGATCAAGACCCGCAGCAAGGCCAACCTGATCCGCGGCCTCGCCGATAACCAGGGCCTCGCCATTCAACTGGCCACCTACCAGACCCGCTACGGCGACTGGCGTGAATTGTTCCGCTCGGTGGACCGCATTGATCAGGTCACCAAAGCCGATATCCGCCGCGTCGCCAACCAGGTCTTCGCCGACACCAACCGCACCGTGGGCGTAATCGAAACCGGCGGCGCCGGCGGTTCTCCGGGCGGAGGCGACCAGGGGTCTAGTGACTCCGGCAATCCGGGAGGTGCGCAATGACAAAGACCTCAACGCAGCGAATGTTCCTCTTCGCACTCCTCCTCGCCACCGTGTCCTTCGCTTCCCTGCCCCAGGCCTCAAGTCAAGCAAGCTGGAAGCGGATTCCTATCCCTCCTCTGCCTGCCTTCAAGCCGCAGCAGCCCAGGCGCGTCGAACTCTCTAACGGCATGGTGATCTTTCTCCAGGAAGATCACGAACTGCCGCTCATTGACGGCAGCGCCCGCACCCGCGGCGGCTCGGTCAACGAACCGGCTGGCAAGACCGGATTAGTGGACATCTTCGGAGAAGTCTGGCGCACCGGCGGCACCAAGTCGCAGACCGGCGATCAGCTCGACGATTTCCTCGAAGTCCGCGCCGCCAAGGTCGAAACGAGCGGCGGGCCCGACTCCACCACCATCAGTTTTTCGTGTCTCAAGGGGGATCTCGACGACGTTTTCAAAGCCTTCGCCGACCTGCTGCAGAATCCCGAATTCCGCGCCGACAAGATTGACATCGCGCAAAAGGGAGAATACGACTCGATCTCGCGCCGCAACGACGACGCTGGCGGGATCGCGCACCGCGAGTCCGTCAAGCTTGCCTACGGCGCCGACAATCCCTACGCTCGCGTCGAGGAATACGCCACCGTCGCCGCCGTCACCCGCCAGGACTTGCTCGACTGGCATGCCCGGTACGTGCATCCCAACAACATCATTCTCGGCATCAGCGGCGATTTCGACTCCGCCGCCATGGAAGCCCGCCTGCGCGCCGCTTTCGACTCGTGGCCCAAAGGCACGCCGGCTCCCAAAAACGATGTCCAATACTCCCCGGCCAAGCCCGGCTACTATCTCATCCCCAAAGACGACGTGAACCAGAGCAACATCCGCATGGTCGCGCTCGGCACCACGCGCGACAATCCCGACTACTACGCCATCAGCGTTTTCAACGAGGCCTTTGGCGGCGGATTCTCTTCCCGCCTGTTCAATGACATCCGCACCAAGCGCGGCCTCGCCTATCACGCCGGCGGAAGCATCGGCGCCAACTTCGGACATCCCGGCGTTTTGCAAATCTCGATCGGCACCAAGAGCCAGACCACCATCGAAGCCATCCAGGCCGCCCAGCAAGACATTGACGATCTGGCGAAGCAGCCCATCACCGAAGAAGAAATCCAGCACGCCAAAGACGCCATCCTCAACGCCTTCGTTTTCCGTCTGGACTCGCCCGACAAGATTCTCGGCGAGCGCTTGACCTACGAGTACTACGGATATCCTCCCGACTGGCTCGACAAATTCCAGGCGGAAATCAAGAAAGTCACCGCCGCCGACGTGAACCGTGTCGCCGCCAAATACATGCACAAGGATCAACTCGCCGTGCTGGTGGTCGGCAACACCAAGGAATTCGACAAGCCGCTCACCTCGCTGGGCGCGGTGAAGGAAATTGACATCACCATCCCGCCGCCACCGGCTGCAAAAGATGACGCCAAACCCGCCGCATCCAATCCCGAAGGCAAAGCCCTCGCTGCCAAAGTGGCCGCCGCCATGGGAGGCCTGCCCAAACTCCAATCCGTAAAGACGTTACACGTCGCCAGCGCCGAGAGCGAACCCGGCGGCGCACCCTCCCCGGTGGATGTGGTTCTCTCATTCCCCGACAGCATGCACCTCGAGGTGCAAACCCCGCAGGGCATGCTGACCATCGTCGCCAACTCAGACGCTGCCTACATGAGCATGGCCGGCATGGGCACGCGCAGCATGCCTCCCGCACAGAAGGACGAAATGCTCGCGCAAGTCCACCACGATCTCATCTACATTGCCCAGCACGCCGGCGATCCTGCTTTCGCCTTCACCACCGCAGGCACAGAGAAAATCGGCGAGGTGGACGCTGCCGTCCTAGACATTGGTGGCGCCATCCCCTGGGTCCGCTGGTACATTGATCCCAAGACCGGCTACATCCTGCGCGAGAAGTACAAAGGCATGGGACAGGCGGGAGAGTTCGAGGGCGAAACCAATCTCTCCGACTGGCGTGCCGCGGACGGCATCACCATGCCCTACCTCCACAAGAACATACAAAACGGTCAGGAGACCAGCACGGTCGAATATAAGAAAGTTGAGATCAACCCGGCGGTGGACCCGAAACTGTTCGCCAAACCTGCGGAGAAGGCGGCAGAAAAACAGTAGCTGTTTTGCTGAAGCCCAAGAAGTTACTGACCGAACGCGACTTTCACGACTACCTGTGTCTCCTTCGCTCCAGCCTCATATTGCCATCCCTTGGCGGCCTTTACAGCCGCCTCGACGAGCAGGGGATGCCCCCCGAGGACTCTCACTTCCTTTACGCTCCCGTCGCGTCCGACCGAAAGCTCCAACTGCACCGTCCCCCTGATATTCATTCTGCGGGCAATTTCTGGAAGCTGCGGAGGAGTCGCAACTTTGAGCCGGCGCGATTCTCCGGCCAGGCCGCTGGAAGGATCATGTCCGCCATTGGCAAGCGCGAGCAATTGCGGGCTAAGGCGGATATTAGCCCAGTCCAGAGACGCCTGATTAACCTCGAAGTGCACCTTCCCGTTCGCTAGAACCAGGTTGATCATGCCACGTTCCCGCAGGAAGCTATCGTCCTCTCCCACCAGAAGAATGCTGGCGGCGGTCAAGGCTGAGATAGCAGCTTCAGTCCGCTTGTGCCCGGCAGCAGAGCGAAAGAAAATCACCTGACAGAAGTCCATCTCTGCTACTGTGCTCACTCGCTTTACGGTGACGGGATGCGTGCCGACGGTTCTTCCCACAACCGTTGTTGTCAGAGTCTCGATGAACTTATCATCCCCGGCAACCACTCCGATCACGAGCGGGGAAGGCCCCCTGGGCAGACTCTGCTCCGGCCATTCAGCCGACTTGGCAAAATTGTAGAGGTAAGCGGCCTTGACCTGGTTTTCGGTGGCAGTCTGCACTTGCCCCACGCCCAGACCGCACAGCACAAGAACAGCGAGCCCCGTCCCTAGGACCCACCACCTTCGCGGCGTGCGGCGTCGAGATCCGACAGTCCCGCAGCGTTTAGCCGAGGAGTATCCCATAGCGCTGCCTCAAAACCTTCACGTCACCTTCACTCGAAAGTTCGTTCATCCTGCTGAATTGCGTCCTCTACGTCCTTCCGCGGGTCCGGATCAAGCTCTTCTGGTCGAAGATGTTGTAGACGTTCGCGGACACCGTTCCCAAACAGCTTCATCGGCGAAATTCGACTTTTCCTTAGTAGCGCAACTGGTTACGCTCAGTCTGTTTACGTTCAAGAAACCGGGCCGGCATCCGGGGAGGCAGGCGCGAGGTCGAGGTTCTGCGGGTATCGTGAACTGTTTTCAAGAATCTGGAATGCGGGCTTGCTGTTCTGGGCGTTCAGGAACGCGTTCTAGGGCCCAAAAAAAAGGGCTTCTGGGCTTCCTTGACAAAACGCTTCCGGCAGACTATGATAGGCGAACAAAAGGCGAACACATGTCCCCTGCCCTTGCTGCCCGTTCCCGCCAAGCCCCGCCTGATCGGCATCGCCCGCCTCGCCTCCGAGGGTGAATCCCTCCGCCAAGGCCACCACATCGAGTATTTCACTCTCCCGGCGAAGTCTCTGCTCAACCGCTGCGTCAGCCGCCGCGCCATGCCTTTTACCTGGACCATCAATCCCTACCGCGGCTGCGAATTCGCCTGCCGTTACTGCTATGCCCGCTACACCCACGAGTTCATGGAGATGCACGACGGCCTCGACTTCGAGCAGAAAATCTACGTCAAGCAGCATGCCGCCGCCCTGCTCCGCCACGACCTGCGCCGCGTCAAGCCCGGTGAAGCCATCGCTCTCGGCACCGCCACCGATCCCTACCAGCCCGCCGAGCGCCGCTAAGAAGTCACCCGCGGAATTCTGGAGGAGTTCGCCCGCCATCGTGGCTTCGATCTCGGCATTGTGACCAAGTCCAATCTCGTGGTCCGCGACCTCGACTTGCTGCAGCAAGTCGCCCGCTCCAACAACCTCTCCATCCACATCACGGTGACGACTCTGAACGCCGATCTGGCGCGAATTCTCGAACCCCGCGCTCCCCGCCCCGACCTCCGCCTCGACGCCGTGCGCGCGCTCGCGCAAGCCGGCTTGCGGGTAGGCGTGAGTTGCTCGCCCGTAGTCCCGGGAATCACCGACGCTCCCCGGGACTTGGAAGCCGTCATCCGCGCTGCCGCTGAATCCGGCGCCGACTACATTTTCGCCAACCCGCTTTTTCTCAAGCCCTGCTCCGCCGCCGTCTTCCTTCCCTTCCTTGAGCAAAACTTCCCGCACCTTGCCGGAAGTTACCGCCAGCGCTATCACGATCGCTCCTTCCTCGCTCCCGCATACGCCAAGCGCCTTTCCCAACTCGTCAGGAGCCTGCGCGAAAAATATCGGATTACCCGCGCCGACCGGACGGCCTTCGCCACTAAATGGCCGGTGCAGGCCTTCGATGAGCAGTTGAATCTGTTTTGAACGAGAAAATTGAGAGATTGGGAAACTTCTAAACTCTCGAGCGGCAGGAGAGATCTATCAATTGCCTGACTACCAAATTCCCCGATTACTCAATCCTCTATAATCAAGATTCCCATGGCCACCGCCTCCCCACCTGCCGGACAGCCCTCCGCCCAACAGGTCCCTTTGGGCGTGAAGCTGCGGAGATTCTGGCGGCGCGTCACCGAAGGCCTCGAAGTCAGCCAACTCTGGTCGCAGTTCGAATCCGAGGCCCGCGCCAGCTATCGCCTCTACTCCAAGGATGTCGCCGCCAAGACACCGGAAGGTCTCACCGATCGGGGCCGCCGTCTGCATGTCGTCAAGGAATTCTTCTGGGCGGTTTTCGAAAAACTCTCGCCCGCGCGCCGTGTCCTGCTTCTGCTGGCGCTGATTCTGCTCGTGGTGCCCAGCGGCAGCTTTACCTATCACGGCGCCAACCATGAAGTCCACGTCGGCGAGTTTGACCTGCATTTCTGGGCGGCGCTCCTGCTGCTGATCCTGCTCATGCTCGAGATTGCCGACCGCGTGGTTATGAAGCGCGATTTGCAAATCGCACGCGAAATCCAGACCTGGCTGCTTCCCGGCGCTCCGCCCCAGATTCCCGGCCTCGTCATCGCCTACGCCACGCGCCCGGCCAACACGGTCGCCGGCGACTACTATGACGTCTTTCCCCGCCCCGGCCGGACCATCGAGGAAAACCGCGTGGTGCTCGCGGTCGCCGACGTCGCCGGCAAAAGCATTCCCGCCGCCATGCTGATGGCCACGTTTCAAGCGAGTCTCAAAACGCTTTCCACGGCGCAGGTCGCGCTCCCCGAACTCGCCTCCAACATGAACCGCTACGCCTGCTCCAACAGCCAGGGCGGCCTGCGTTTCACCACGGCGTTCCTCGCCGAGTACGACCCCGTTCGCCGCACGCTCGACTACATCAACGCCGGACACAACAATCCCATCTTGCGCCGCGCCGCGGGACAGATCGAGCGCCTCGATGTTGGTGGCCTGCCCTACGGCATTCAGCCAGAGGTGAAATACGAATCTGCCACGGTGACCCTCGCGCCCGGCGACTGGCTGATCGTCTTTACCGATGGATTAGTGGAAGCCGAAAACGCCCGCCAGGAAGAATACGGCGAGCCGCGCGTGTTCGGCGTGATTGAGGCCGGAAAATCGGCTGAGCCCGACGAATTGCTCAAACGCCTGATGGCCGAACTCGACCTCTTCGTCGGCTCGACCCCTCAGCACGACGACGTCACCTGCATGCTGCTGAAGGCCGAAAGTTTCTAGGACCCTGGTAGCAACCGATGAACCCTGCCGTGACAGGACGCCTGGTAATTCTCAGCGGGCCTTCTTGTGTCGGGAAGAGTCCGCTCTGTAAGTCTCTGAGCAAGTTCCATCCTGAGCTGTACTCCAAGTTTCACAAACTGGTGCTGGTAAACAGCCGCGCTCCGCGCCCGGGTGAGCTCGACGGTGTGGACTATCATTTTCGCTCTTGGGCTCAAGTGGAAGCATTGAGAGCAGACGATCGCTACGCGGTGCTTGAAGCGCGCAGCGACCTGCAGGCGCTGCATCTTCCCGAGCTTCAGTCGCTACTTCAACGTGGCGATGTTCTCTTCGAAGGGAACCCTTACGTGGCAAGCGCCCTGCAAACGCACCCTCACCTCTTAGGTGTGAACCGGCTCAGCATTTTTCTCTCTCCACTTTCGAAGGAAGAGATCGTTTACTTAAAGGCGCCGGAGCGCAATGTGTCGCTTCGGGAACTCCTCACCGACATCATGCGGCGCAAGCTCTTGCGGCGGACTCGGCGCCAACAAGGAGAACTATCGGCGGCGGACCTGGAAAACGTGGAGATTCGCGCCTCCAGTGCCTACCGCGAACTGCAGGAGGCGTGGCGCTTCCAATATGTGATTCCGAACCACGACGGCGAGGATAGTGATAACTGGGAAGCGTTTTATTACTTGCTTGGCGAGGCCCGCAAAACCCTCGACGCGTTCGTCGCCTTGCTCAAGGGCGCGGTTCCGCCGGACGTCGAGAAGTGGGAAGAGGACCTGTTGCCGCCGGTGGGTTAGCACACATTCTTGTGGGGCCGAATCATGTTTGCATGAACTCCCCATACATCCGGTGAAACGCATGCACGCCCTTTTCCTGTTTCACACTGAACCGCCCTCGCGAATAACTCCGGGACCGCAGATTCCTCTGCACTGCCTCGCAGATCCCCACATCCTCAATCTGAATCTGGTCACTGAACTCCACTGACGCCTTTGCCGCCGGCGCACTGTGATCCTTCTCCGGCAAATACCACTCAAAGATCGCCCGCGTCCGCTCCGGCTCGACCGGCAGCACAATGTTCAGTGAAACGTTGTCGGAATAACAGTTCAGCATCCAGTTGGGAAAAATCCAGAAATAGTCCGTGGTTAAATTCTCCCGCGCCCCCTGATAGCGGCGCGGCGTAGTATCTCCCGGCTGCGCCCCGCGGATTGGACTGAACTGCCGCACGTGCCGCGCATAAGGCTCGACCACGTACGCGTTGAAATCGAGCTCGCGGTTCAGCCCCGGATGCACGCTCGGCAGGTGATATCCCTCCAGATAATTGTCCACATACGTCTTCCAATTGCACTTCATGTCGTAAGTGCGCCGCTCGAACAATTTCATTGGCGTGAAGGCAAATTTCTCCGCCTGCTTCGGTAACTCGCCCAGACTCTCCCGCAGCGGCCGCGCCTCCGGATCAAGATTCGCGAACACCAGGTTGAACCACTCTTCGGTCCGCACCGGCGTCAGGGCAAAGTCTTCCTCCCGGAATCCCTCGACGCCTTCGGTTTCGGTCGCACTGATGAGCGCACCATCGAGCCCGTAAGTCCACCCGTGATAGCCGCAGCGAAACAGTTTGCCCGACCCGCAACCTTCCGCCGGAGGCCCGGCACGGTGCCGGCACACGTTGTAAAACCCGCGCAGCTTGCCATCCAGCCCCCGCACAAACAACAGCGGTTCTCCCACCAGATCCGTGGTGAAGTAGTCGCCGGGGTTCGCCACCTGGTCAGTGCGTCCCACCACCTGCCACGTCCGGCAGAAGATTTTTTCTTTCTCCGCCGCGAACACGCTGGCGTCGGTGTACAGCGAAGCGGGCAGGGTCCACGCCCGTGCGATCTCACTCTCCACTTGCCACAAATCTTTCGCAATCGTCATAAGGTTCCCAAAGTGTCCCCGCATTTACGAAGTTCCCGAACTGCGGGAACATTCTACGGCAAGCGGCGTCGCTGCTACTGTCCTCTGCCCGCCACGGAATTCGCTCGCAAGTCTGGCCGCCCACTCAGTTCCACATTGGAACCGGGCACAGTTTCAGATTGACACGTTTTGTCAGTGGGGGGGACGCATTTTGTTAGCTCTTGACCCCGCGAATGCCTGCAAACAGGAGAGGCCAGACCCGAAGTTTGCCGGGGTGCTGAAAATAAAGCAGTTCTTCCTGAGCCCGTCCGAACGAAGGTAACGTGAGGTTTTGGTCCGGCAAGTGCATCCATCCCGTACGACTGCGTCATCCGTGACCAGCATACTCAACGAAAACACACGAGGGGAAAATCGAAATGCGTAAACAGAAGGGTTTCTCACTGATCGAGCTGCTGATCGTGGTGGCAATCATCCTGATCATTGCAGCTATCGCTATTCCAAACTTGCTGCGCGCCCGCATTGCTGCCAATGAATCGTCTGGCGCGGCGTCCATTCGCACCATCGCCACCGCCGAAGTCTCGTATGCAACCTCTTACCCGGCGGTGGGCTTCCCGGCGGCTATCGTCACTCTCGGTGGAGCTGCCCCTTGCGTGCCCGCCATCGGATCGGGTTGCCTCATTGACAGCCAGTTGTCCACCGGCGTCAAGAGCGGCTACACCTTCACCGCTGCCGGACTCCTGCCGGTCGGCGGAGCCAACACCGAGTACGTGTCCAACGGCGTTCCTAACACCCTCAACACGACCGGCGTAAAAGGCTTCTGCGGTACCGAAGACAACGTCGTTCGTTTCGTCTCGCCGGCGGGTGCAGCGCTCGCGCATAACCCCTGCCTGGCGCTGGCCCCGATCGGCAACTAGGTTACGACTTGGCAAGTACCTGGGGGAGGGTACAAGCCGGGAGCTTCGGATGGCAACGTCACAAGCTTCCTTTGCATTCTTACCGTTCCTGGGGGCGTCCTTGGGCCGCCCTGCCGCAATATGCGTCAGTATGTGACAAAATCTGGCGAGGACAGGCCAGCGCGATTTCCATTCCTTCGGTAACCAAGGGCAAGTGTCTTTGAAAACAGGCGGTTTCTGATCAAGAAATCTCCGCCGAGTGGAACTCAACTTGCAACGAAACAATGGCGCTTGCTTTGTCGGGAATCTTATTGCGTCAGGTGACACAACATGCGGAAACACAAGGGTTTCTCGTTGATTGAGCTACTGATTGTAGTCGCGATCATTCTGATCATCGCCGCCATTGCCATTCCGAACCTGTTGCGCGCGCGCATTTCGGCCAATGAATCGTCCGCCGCAGCTTCGATTCGCACCATCAATACTGCCGAGGTTTCTTATCAGTCCTTCTATCCGGCAGTTGGATTTCCAGCGGCCATCGCCACTCTGGGCGGAGCTTCCCCATGCACGCCAGGGGTCGCGACCGGTTGCCTCATAGACAACCAACTTACCGGGGGCAACAAGAGCGGCTATACCTTCACGGCTGCCGGCCTCTTACCGGTCAACGGCGCCAACACCCAGTACGTAGCCAACGGTGTGCCCCAGACCCTCAACACCACGGGTGTAAAGGGCTTTTGCAGCACCGAGGACAATGCCGTCCGTTTCATCTCGCCGGCTGGTGCAGCGGAGGCGCACGACCCCTGCCAGGCGCTGGCCCTGATCGGCCAATAGCCGGCACTGCGACGATAGGTTGGAATCGGGTGACTTCAGAAAAAGGCACGCCGCCAGACGAGGCCAGGCATGAGTCCTGGCCTTTTACTTTCGTAACCCCTCGGATTGTTCATCCAGTTCCGTCACACCTTCCAGCTTGCTTATAATTCTTGTAGCCCTTGAAGCAGTACATTGTTCTTGGCATGGTCCGCTCATGGCTGCAATTGAAATCTTAGGTCTGGAAAAAACCTACTTCATCGGCTTCTGGCGCAAGCGCCCCAAGCGCGCCTTGCTTCCGCTCCACCTCGCCATCGAGGAAGGAGAAATCTTCGGCTTCCTGGGACCCAACGGCGCGGGCAAGACGACGACTCTGAAAATGCTGATGGGGTTGGTCTTCCCCACCGCCGGCACCGCCCGCATCCTCGGCCGTGAATGGACCGATCCAGAAGTCAAAGCGCAGATCGGCTTCCTTCCCGAGCAGCCTTATTTTTACGACTATCTGACCGCGCACGAATTGCTCGACTATTACGGGCAACTCTCCGGGGTCCCGGCTCGTGAGCGCAAACACCGCATGGAAGAAGTCCTCGCGCGCGTGGGCCTGCACGACATCAAAGGCCTGCAGTTGCGCAAGTTTTCCAAAGGTATGCTGCAGCGCGTGGGAATCGCGCAAGCCATCCTGCACAATCCGAAGCTCGTGTTCCTGGACGAGCCCATGTCCGGGCTCGATCCCCTCGGCCGCCGCGAAGTCCGCGACCTGATCGAACAGCTCAAGCGGGAAGGCAAAACGGTTTTCTTCTCAACCCACATCCTGTCCGACGCCGAAGCTCTCTGCGATCGCGTCGCCATCATTCATAGAGGCGAACTGCGGGGCGTGGGAGCCGTGGAAGAGCTGACCTCCACAATTCAGGGAAAAGTCGAGGTGATCTGGCAGGGGACACGGGTCCCAGCTTCGATGAAAGCTCTGGGCGCCGAGTGCCACGTCACCGGAGACACGGTGCGCGCCGTTCTGCCCGAGACTCAGCAGGACGCTGCCATTGACGCCCTCCGCCGCGAGCGCATCCGCCTGATCGCCATCACACCCCTGCGCACTTCGCTCGAAACCTACTTCGTCGAGAAATTGCAACATTCTCAAACCTCTGCGGGGAAAACCTCATGAACACGCGCATCGCCTGCATCGCCTCAAACACGTTCCGTGAAGCGGTGCGCGACCGCGTGCTGTACAACCTGATCGCCTTCGCCCTGCTGCTTTCCGGCGCGGCCATTCTGGTGGGCCTGATTTCCATCGAGATCGAACGCCTGGTCGTCATCAATCTCGGACTGGCGGCGGTGTCGCTGTTTGGCGTGGTCATTGCAATTTTCATCGGCATCGGCCTGGTCTCGAAGGAAATCGAGAAGCGGACCCTCTACACCGTGCTCTCGCGCCCGGTGCGGCGCTGGGAGTTTATCGTGGGCAAGTTCTTGGGCCTCGCCGGAACCCTGGCGGTGAACGCCTTTTTCATGGCGATCGGCGTGTTTGCGGCCCTGCTCTATGTCTCGCACAAGTTCACGCGCCCCGACGCGCTCATCCTGCTCGCGCTGTATTTCATCATTCTCGAGTTTCTGATCGTTTGCTCGCTGGCCCTGCTGTTTTCGTCGTTCTCGTCGCCCCTGCTATCTGCCGTGTTCGCGTTTTCGTTGTTCGTGATCGGCAGCTTCGCCGACGACCTGCGCGGATTCGCCGGCATGGCGCGAGGCCTCACGCGCTGGCTGGCGACCGGAGCCGCCTACCTGGTGCCCAATTTTTCCGCGTTCAATGTAGTCGGCGCGGTCGCTCATGGGCAACCTGTGTCGGCACAACTTGTCCTGCACAACACGCTCTATGCGTTGTTCTACACGGCCATGGCGCTGAGCGCGGCCGTGCTCATCTTCGAGCGCCGAAACCTGAAATGAGCCTTCCACGATGAATGCCGGTCGTCAAACCACGCTGATCGCCGGCACATGCCTCGCGCTCTCGCTGACCGCCTGTGTTATGTTGTTGCGCCGTGTGGACCGGATTCGGCCGCGAGCCACGCTGGAAGATGTGCTCTATGTGGATTCACCCTCGGTCGTGCGGCGCGCCAGCCTCGGCTATAACGGGCTGGCGGCCTGCATCTACTGGACGCGCGCCGTGCAATATTTCGGGCACCGCCACTTCACCGGCGCCGACACCTACAATCAACTTGCGCCTCTGCTGGAAATCACCACCAGCCTGGACCCGCACCTGGTCGCAGCCTACGAATATGGCGCCAGCTTTCTTGCGCCCCCCCCGCCCCACGGTGCGGGTCAGCCCGACCGTGCCATTCGACTGATGGAGTACGGAGTCCAACACAACCCCGACGACTGGCGCCTGTACTACGACCTGGGATTCGTTTACTACATGGAACTCCGCGACTACGCGAAAGCCTCTGACGCCTTCGCCCGCGGGTCGCGAGTGTCCGGCGCGCATCCTTTTATGAAAGTGCTGGCCGCACAGATGGCCGAACACGCGGGCGATTTCGCCACGGCGCGGATGCTATGGACCGCAACTTTCCAGACCAGCCACGACCGCGACATCCGTCAAAACGCAATCGAGCACCTGCGCGCCCTCCGGGTGGATGAAGACGTCACCAACCTCCAGGCCGCCGTCACCCGCTTCGGCGAGCGCACCGGACGCCTGCCTTCCAGCATCGCCGAACTCGCCGCCGCCGAACACCTGCCCGGCGTTCCCGTCGATCCCGACGGCAATCCCTACACTATGTCCCCCGAAGGCCGCATCCTCGTCCAGAACCCCGACAACTTTTCCTTTGTCACCCAGGGCCTGCCGCCCGGCTACAAACCCTCCCCCGTGCCCAAGTTCCACAACCAAGGCTAGCGAGTCAGGGGACAACCGCTTCGGCTGTCTGGCAGAGGCCGCTGCCCTTCGCCGGCGCTGTTCGCCGTAAGATGGAGACTGGCTCGCCATCCCTCATGGACTCAACCGAGCAGACTAGCCTGGTGCATGCTGCCCATCGCTACTGGCGCGACATCGCCTCCCGCAGCGGGCGGATCTTCGCCACTCGCGCCCTCGCCGCCGCCCTCTGGGAGTTCCTCCGCGACTCCACCCCCGCGCGTCTGCGCCAGCGCTACGGCGACGCCGACTACGACTGGGACCATCGCGTTAACACCACCAGCGGCGCCGTCGGCTGGCGCGACCGCCTCCTCGGAGTTTTCCATTCTGCCTATCAACCCACCGAGCCCGCACTCTTCCACGAAATGCTCGACGGCCTCGCCGCAAACTCGCATCTCGACTTCCGCGACTTCACTTTCCTCGACCTCGGCTCGGGCAAGGGACGCACTCTGCTCATGGCCTCCGACTATCCCTTCCGCCGCATCCTCGGCGTCGAACTTCTCCACGCGCTCGACCGCATCGTCCGCGACAATCTGCGCCAATACAAAAACGACATGCAGCAGTGCTTCGCCCTTGAATCGCTTTGCGCCGACGCCACCACTTTCCTCTTCCCCGATGAACCGCTCGTGATCTATCTCTTCAATCCCTTCCCCGAAACAGGTATGCGCCAGGTTGTCGCGAACCTGGAGCAATCCCTGCGCGCAAGTTCGAGACCGGTCTATGTGCTCTACCACAATCCGCTGCTGGAACACGTTCTGACTGCAAGCACAGCGTTGCGCAAGATCGGCGGGACGCACCAGTACTCAGTGTTCAGGGGCTAGGACCAGGGGTCAGTGCTTACTGGGCAGGCTTGTGGATTGGCGGAAGTGTACGTCAGCGGGGGTTGAAGAGGAGCGAGGGGCAGACAGAAGCGGGGCGGACATGGGCTGGCCCTGAGCGAAGTCGAAGGGTGTCCGCCCCGCACACACGAACGTTACGAGCCTTGCTTTTCGAAAACGATTTCAGCCTTCTTGCCCGTCATCTTCTCTCTGCGGTAGGCGCGGGCGACGTCGCCGAGCGGCACCGGCTGCGAGACTGGACCGAACTCCCACAGCGGCCTCTCACCTTTCGCGTAGGTGTACGTTTCGGCCGTGCCGCCGACGATGGGCCGCTCAGGCGCCATGGCATGCGTCTCAGCGTGCTGCGGATGATCGGGCACCTGCATTACCTGTGGCTGGCTGGACAGTACGGCAGCCGTCTGTCCGAAGGCGGCCACGGTGCAGAAAAGAAACAACATCAAGAGTGTGATTTTCATAGGCGTTTGGTGTGACTCCGCTATGGGTAAATGCAACCTCCGTGCCAACCCAAGTGCCTTATAATTGATGCGTTTACGGGGAATTCATAAAGAATGGCGCAACACTTTGCACATTTAGGGAATCCCCCGCCTATCCCCGGAACCCCGCGCCAGACAAGGCAAGCCGAGCCCCCCGGGGTGACGAAGTTGCGCAGGCCAGAACTGAGGTGTATGGTTTCTGCGCACGCACTCGCAATAGAGTGAGGAGTGAAGAAGATGATCGGCCGCAATCCCTCCAAGTTTGCGCAGTTGCACGCTTTCGCTGCCGCTTTCTCTTTGATTCTTGCCGTATGGTTTCCTTCTCCTGCGCAAGGACAGACCGACTGCGCCGAAGGCAACGGCGTGCTGGATCCGGCTCCGCCCAAGAATATGACGCTCCCGGAACTCATCCAGAAACTCGGCGTCCAGGAGACGAAGGTCAGAGAGGCGCGCTCACATTACACCTTCACCCAGGATGTGATGGTGCAAACGCTCAACGGCACCAAAGTGGACGGACAGTTTCACGAAGTCACCACCGTGTCCTACGACAACAAAGGCAAGCGCGCGGAAAACGTGACCTTTGCCGAGCAGTCCACGCTGCGGGGTATTCAGCTGTCGGCGGAGGATATGGAAGATATCCGGGTGTTCATGCCTTTGATTCTGACCACCGAAGACCTGGCGGAATATAACGTGACCTGGGCCGGTCAGCAGCACGTGGATGATCTCGACACGTATGTGCTCCATGTTGAGCCGAAAAAAGAAGAGAAGAACAAGCGGTATTTCCAGGGGCGGATATGGGTGGACAACCACGATCTGCAGATCGTGAAATTGTGCGGCAAGAGTGTGCCCGACGTGATCCACGTGAAGAAACACCAGCCGCAGGATCTCCGTCCGACTTTTGTTAGTTACCGCCAACCGGTGGAAGGCCTCTGGTTCCCGGCCTACGTACGCGTGGACGATACCATGCACTTCCGCGCGGAATCGGTGCACGTCCGTGAAATCATCAAGTTCACGGGCTACAAGCGGGTGGGCGCCGCCGCGGCCAAGCCGTGAAACCGCCCCGGCGTCTAGTCCGGCACTTGATGGGCGGCTTCACTCTGTGCTGTACTTTCGTCTATGGCGGACGACAAAAGCAATAAGAACACGATTCTCTGGATCATCACCGTGGTTCTGGTCGCGCTGGCGATTTTCTTGTACAAGCGGTAGCGCCTGCAGGCGCAATCGGTCTGCAGATTGCCGGAACGCTAACGCGCTTCCGGCACTCGCGTCTGTGCGGCGAGCAGGAGTTTGGCCGCGACCAGGGTCTTCCGGAACAGGTTCTCCCGCAACGGAGCCTGCCCTCTTGAGTACATCTATTTTCCTCGCCCCGAGCCTCCCTAGGTTCTGAGGTTGCAGAAATTTTCACAGTTGACACCGGCGGCAAAGCTAAGCAGAATCGTTGACAGTTTCGTTGTCCCCTGCGTCCAGTAAATTCTGGATTCCAACAAGCCGCTTGGTCTGAATCTAAGAACCCTGACGTGATCGAAATCCTAAGGAGAAAGTTAACCCTATGATGAAGCGACTCTCTGCGCTCAGCCTGCTGGCTGCGCTTGCCGTGGCGGGCTGCCTGACCACCGCCGCATTTGCCCAGGAAGAAGACACCCTCCCATTCCGGCCGATGTATGGACACCTCAAGCCAAACCTCCGCAACGACATCATGACCGCGGCCACTCCGCTCACCACCTGGAACGGGACGTTCACCTACAAGGCCCACGCCTATCATTACAACATGGTGGGGACGGCGCCTTCGACGGGCACATCCACCACCGTCCCGGTGTTCCTGATCCCGGTGAAGTTGGTGTACAAGGGAACCACGACCACCACGTTGGATCCCGCCACCCATAAGCTGACGAACGGGCAGACAGTTGAGGCGAACACGCTGGCCTCGCCGATTTTCCAGAGCGGCATTGACTTCGTGCAGGGCGGAACGGACCTGGGAAGCACACAATACATTGATGCTTTTCAGCGCGGCAATTTCTGGGGCACGGTGAAGTCGCACACTGGGTATCACCTGCTGCTGGGTACGCCGACGGTGCTGCCTGAGCTCACGCTCACGGTTCCGGCCGCCGATGGCAAGATCGCCACCGAAGGTGGCGTGAAAGTCGGCCTTGCGGATATCAACTGGTTTGATACTCAGCTACAGGCCTACATAACGGCCCACTCGCAAATCGTACCCAACTCTCTGCCGATCTTTATCACGTGGGAGGCATACCTGACCCAGAGCGGCGGCTGTTGCATCGGCGGCTATCACAATTCCTACGGCAGCAGTTCCGCGCCGCAGGCTTACGCGTACGCAACCTACATCTCCAAGGTAGGAGCCTTCGCGCAGGACGTTTCTGCCCTGTCGCACGAAGTGGGCGAGTGGGCCGACGATCCACTGGTGGTAAACACCGGCAACCCCGTGCAGTGCGGGGTCCTGGAAGTTGGCGATCCGGAAGAGGGCGATGCCAACTTCGGCGGTTTCAAATATACGCTGGGCGGGTTCACCTACAACCTGCAGGATTTGGTCTACCTGCCGTACTTCGGAGCGCCCACCAGTACTTCGAATAATGGCTCGCTGACGTTTCAGGGCAATCCGTTTAGTTTGACGGTCTGCTCCAACGGCGGCTAGATCCTGGTCTTCGCCAAGAGTGAAATGAACCGCCCCGCAAGGGGCGGTTTTATTGTTTGATTTCGAGATGCGGGAACAGGAGGCGGCGCCAAGACGGACACGAAAAAAGACGACCCAGAACCGCGGTGCCATCTAACCTAGGGTTTTCGGCCTTCCATCGGGTAAGATACTTCGGCTGCGGAAAAGACGTTCCAGGCAACGTTTTTAGAACCGCATTACTTTCTACTTCACGATGAACCGCGAATATCACAAAGCTTACAGCCAGGAACTGCATCGCGAGATGGAGGCGCTGGTTTTCGGGCATGCCGGAACGCCGCTGCTGGTGTTCCCGACTTCGATGGGGAAGTTCTTCGAGTACGAAGACCGCGGGATGATCAGCGCGCTGGCATCGCAGATCGAGCGCGGCGAGCTGCAGGTATTTTGCCCCGACGGCGTGGATACCGAAAGCTGGTACAACAAAGGCGTGCATCCGCGGGTGCGGGTGTTGCGGCATTTGCAGTACGAGCGCTACCTTCTGCACGAGTTTCTGCCGTTTATTCGCTGGAAAAACCAGGCGTGGCAACTGGCGGTCACTGGGTGCAGCTTTGGCGGGTATCACACGGTGAATTTTGCGCTGAAGCATCCCGATGTGGTGACGCACTGTGTGAGCATGAGCGGGGCGTTCGATATCCACCAGTTTCTGGATGGGTACTACGACAACGATTGCTATTTCAACAATCCTCCGGACTTTTTGCCCAACATGTCGGATGACTGGTTCCTGAGCCGCTACCGGCAGATGAAGATTGTTCTGGGATCGGCGGACTGGGATATGTGCCTGGACCAGAACATCAAGTTTTCGGCGATGCTGAATAGGAAGGCGATTCCCCACTGGCTCGACGTCTGGGGGGACAACTCGAAGCATGACTGGCCGCTGTGGCAGAGGATGGCGGCCAAGTATTTTTGAAGACAGTTCTCGTAGAGACGTAGCTTGCTACGTCTTGTTGCTCATGGCGAAAGAGACGTTGCCAGCAACGTCTCTACAGGAGAATCTTTGTGAGCGTGAAAAAGATTGGGATTTTGTTTGGGATGGAGAATACGTTTCCGCCGGCTGTGGTCGAGAAGATCAACTCCATGAAGGTCGAGGGCGTCGAGGGGGAGTTTGTGAAAATCGGCGGCATCCGCATGGATGAGCCGAAGAAATATGCCGTCATCATTGACCGGATTTCGCAGGACATCGAGTTCTACCGCGCGTATCTGAAGAACGCCGCCCTGCATGGAACGATTGTGGTGAACAATCCGTTCTGGTGGACGGCGGACGACAAGTTCTTCAATTACGCGCTGGCGCACAAAATGGGCGTGGCCATTCCGCCGACCGTGATCCTGCCCCACAACAAGCATCCCGAGGGAACGACGGACCAGTCCATGCGGAACCTAATGTTTCCGTTAAACTGGCAGGATTTGTTCGACTACGTCGGATTCCCGGCTTTCCTGAAGCCCTATTCCGGCGGCGGGTGGAAGCACGTCTACAAGGTGCATTCTCCGGAGGAGTTTTTCCTGCACTACAACCAGACAGGCCGGCTGTGCATGACGCTGCAGCGCGGGGTGGAGTTTGACGAGTACTATCGCTGCTATGTAGTGGGGCAGGAAAAAGTACACATCATGAAATACGACCCGAAGGCGCCGCATCACGAGCGCTATGTGAAGGGGAATCCTCCGCCGTCGTCGTCGGCATTGCGCGATCGCATGGAGCAGGACGCTTTGAGTCTGTGCCGGACCTTGGGGTACGACTTGAATACCGTGGAGTTTGCGGTGGAAGGCGGAGTGCCGTATGCGATTGATTTCCTGAATCCGGCGCCGGATGCGGAGATTACGTCCGTCGGGCAGCAGAACTTCGACTGGATTGTGAATGCCGTCGCGGAGATGGCGGTGAAGATGGCACTGAGCGCGGAGAGTCCGGTGAAGGAAATGCGGTGGGCGGGCTTCCTGGCGGGGGCCGGGGCTAAGAAGGAACCGGCGTGGGTGGCGGCGCGGAAGCGGGGGAAAGCGACGAAGTAGCACGCACAGCCGAGCTTCAGCAACGGCTACAACAACCTGCCGTGCGACTTCTTTTCAAGTCTCCAATAGAACGGGCACGTTGAGGCGGAGTATGAAAAGAATGGATTCGAAGGATCGCGATTCCAACACCAAGGCCGGTGCCGCGCCGAAAGATATGGACGAATATCTAGCCGGTGTTCCGGAACCAGCCCGCAGTACTCTGAAGAAAGTTCGTGCGGTGATTCGGTCCTTGGTGCCGGCGGAAGCAACCGAGGCCATCAGTTATCGAATCCCGATGTTCCGATACAAAGGCGGGCTGGTGTCCTTTGCTGCGTTTAAGAACCACTGCAGCTTCTTTCCCATGAGCTACGCCGTGATCAAGGCGTGTAAGAAGGAGCTTAAGAACTTTCCGGTTTCCAAAGGCACGATCCATTTCCCGCTGGACAGGCCTTTGCCGGCCGCACTCGTGAAGAAGATCGTGAGGGCGCGCCTGGCAGAGAAAGAGCGCAGGTAAGCCTCATCTGACCCGAAGTATTTTCCGGTCATTGATATACTATCTAGGCGTAGTTCTTCCCCACTTCTCGCGAGGAATGCAAGAAACGGGGCCCCGGCGGTTGGGTGCTGCCGGCGAACAGCGGGTTCCTTGACTTCGCTTGGAATGACAAGACCATAGATAAAATGCTGCCGACTTTCACCATCGGGATTGAAGAGGAATATCAGACGGTAGATCCGGTCACGCGGGATCTGCGGTCGCATATTCAGGCGGAGCTGCTCGAAAAGGGCAAGATGCTGCTGCAGGAACGGGTGAAGGCGGAAATGCACCAGTCGGTGGTCGAGGTGGGGACCGGAATTTGCAAGAACATCCAAGAAGCCAAGGCGGAAGTAAAGATGTTCCGGCGCAACATGGGGCGTCTGGCCAAGGAAAACGGGCTGCGCCTGGCGTCGGTAGCAACGCATCCGTTTTCGGACTGGCGAACCCAGGATATTCATCCCGACGAGCGCTACAAGAATATTGTCGAAGACTTACAGCTGGTGGCCCGGGCCAATCTGATTTTTGGGCTGCACGTGCACATCGGGATTGAGGATCGCGAGACCGCGATCCACATGATGAATCATGCGCGGTATTTTTTGCCGCACATCCTCGCGCTCTCGACCAATTCTCCGTTCTGGCTGGGAATGAATACTGGGCTGAAATCGTACCGCTGCAAGGTGTTCGACAAGTTTCCCCGCACCAATATTCCGGACTATTTTCCCAGCTGGGGCGAGTACGAAAACTTCATCAAGCTGCTGATCAAGACCAACTGCATTGATAACGCGAAAAAGATCTGGTGGGACATCCGGCCGCACCCGTTTTTCAATACGATTGAATTCCGGGTGTGCGATATTCCGATGCGCGCGGATGAGACGATCGCGATTGCGGCGCTGATTCAGGCGACCGTGGCAAAGCTCTACAAGCTGTATACCGCGAACCAGGGGTTCCGGCTGTACCGGCGCGCTCTCATCATGGAAAACAAGTGGCGCGCGGCCCGCTACGGGCTCGACGGCAAGCTGATTGATTTCGGCAAGCAGAAGGAAGTTCCGGCGCGCGATCTGGTGCATGAATATCTGGAGTTCGTGGATGATGTAGTGGATGAGCTGGGATCGCGCGAGGAGCTCAATTACATCCACGAGATTCTGAAAACCGGCAGCGGCGCCGACCGGCAGTTGCGCGTCTTCCAGGAAACTGGCGATTTGAAGAAAGTGGTTGACTACATCATCGAGGAGACGGAAGCGGGGCTGGAGGAAGAACCAGCTGCCGCGAGAAAAGTCGGGTAATGAGCAATCCTGTGGAGAAAGTCAAAATCCCCGCCCAGTCGCATACCGCGCGACAAAAACCGGGCAGCCTTAACATTCCCTTCGATCCCGAATACGCGCCGGGGGCTTTCAACGCGGTAAATGTGTGCCTGCGGGTGCAGCCGCAGGAGCAGGTGTGCGTGATCACCGATGAAGTGACCATCGAGATCGCGGCCGCCATCGTCGCCGAACTCGAAAAGATCGGCGCGCCCTACCATGCCTGGGTGCTGGAGGAACTGGCCGAGCGTCCGCTGACGGATTTGCCGCGCCCGATTCTGGAGGATCTGGAGACTAGTCAGGTTTCGATTTTCGCGGTGCAGGTGCAGAAAAATGAGCTGCGCTCGCGCATTCAGATGACCGATGTGGTCAACCGCCGGAAGATCCGGCACGCCCACATGGTGAACATCAACCGGCAGATCATGCTGGAGGGGATGCGGGCGGATTTCCGGCGCGTGGACCGGCTCAGCCAGAAAGTGGTCGAGATGGTGCGGAAGGCATCGCGGGTCCGGGCGAAAACCGCGGCCGGCACCGACCTGACAGCGGACTTGAATCCCAACTACAAGTGGCTGAAGACCAGTGGGATTATCACTCCGGAGAAGTGGGGCAATCTGCCGGGCGGCGAGATTTTCACGACTCCGGGCGAGGTCAATGGCACGTTTGTGATTGACGGCGTGGTGGGGGATTACCTGTGCGCGAAGTTCGGCAACCTGCAGGAGACTCCGCTGACCGTGCGCATGAAGGGTAACCGGCTGACCGAGGCGCACTCGGAAAATCGCGAACTGGAAGACGATTTCTGGAAGTACACGCATACCGACGAGAACAGCGACCGCGTCGGCGAGTTTGCCATTGGGACCAACATTGATCTCAAGGAAGTGATTGGGGAGATCCTGCAGGACGAGAAGTATCCCGGCGTGCACATTGCGTTTGGGAATCCCTATGGGGCGCACACCGGAGCAAATTGGGATTCGACCACGCATATTGATGTGGTAGGGCGGAAGTTCGATATCTGGGTGGATGACGAGCAAATCATGCGCGAGGGGAAGTTTCTGGTGGAGGCGTAGGACGGAAGTTGGGCGCTGGCGGCGAACAGCAGGTTTCTCCACGTCGCTTCGCTCCGGTCGGAATGACAAAATTCTTGGGTGCCCCATTTCTGGAGCGCCCTTTGCGCCAGAAGTGGGGCTTTTTTTCTGATGATTCCTTTCCTGCGTCAGCCGTTCAACGACAGTTTCACTCCTGAAAAATATCAGGCTTTCTTGCGACGCATGGATGACGCGTGCGGAACGCACGTGCAGTTTCGGCTGTCGGAGACGCCGTGCTTTTTCCCGGGGGCGCTGCTCGAGCGCATGGCAGCGGACGGGAAAGATCTGATTCACCAACTCGTTGACAACCCCGCATATCGCGCCAAGTCCGATGAGGCCGTGCCGCCGGAGTTCAGAGTTCCGAACGAAGCTCCGCATCCGATGTTTGTGCAGGTGGATTTTGGCCTGGTGCGGGATGCGCGCGGGGAGTTGCAGCCGAAGCTGGTGGAATTGCAGGCGTTCCCTTCCCTGTATGCGTATCAGCCGGAGTTGGCTGAGACCTACATTTCCGTGCATGGACTCGCGGCTTCCGGCTTCCAGCTTCCGGCCGCCGGTCGGCTCAAGTATTTGCTAAGCGGACTGGAACCGGATTCCTATCGTGACCTTTTGCGGCGGGCGATTGTGGGGACGCATGATCCGGAGAATGTGATCTTGATGGAGATCCATCCCCAAGAGCAGAAAACCCTGCCCGACTTTCTGCTGACCGAGAAGATGTTGGGCGTGCGGGCCGTGGATATTGTGGACATCAAGAAAGATGGCTCGCGTCTTTACTACGAGCGCGGCGGAAAGCGCATTCCCATCCGGCGGATTTATAACCGCGCGATCGTGGATGAATTGGAGCGCAAGAGCGTCAAGCTCAGCTTCGACTGGCGCGACGAGCTTGACGTCGAGTGGGCGGGCCATCCCAACTGGTATTTCCGCATCAGCAAGTTTTCCATTCCCTACCTGAAGCATGCCTCGGTGCCGAAGACGTGGTTCCTCGACCGGCTGGAGGAAATTCCCGCCGATCTGGAGAATTACGCCCTCAAGCCTCTGTATTCGTTTGCCGGGCTGGGCGTGGTGATTGCGCCGAAGAAAGAAGACATCACGGCAATTCCGGCGGAAAAGCGACCGTATTACATTCTGCAGGAGCGGATGCACTTTGAGCCGGTGATCGCGACTCCATTCGGCGGAACCAAGGCTGAAGTGCGGGTGATGTTTGTTTGGCTGGACGAACTGACGCCAGTGCTGACGATTATCCGCATGGGGCGCGGGCTGATGATGGGCGTGGACCACAACAAGAACATGGAGTGGGTGGGCGCGTCGGCCGGCCTGTTTGTGGAGGAAGGGTAGCTTCTGATCAACTTCTGATCCACCGGCCGGTGGTTCACGCTGTGTTATAACTCGCACATGCCCAGTCGCCAGGGATCAATCCGACTGTTCCGTTTCAACGGGATCGACCTGTTTCTGCATTGGTCGTGGTTTCTGGTGGCGGTGTATGAGATTCAGGGAGCCACGGGTAGATATTCCTCTCTCACCTGGAACGTGCTGGAGTATCTGTCGCTGTTCCTGATTGTGACCCTGCATGAGTTCGGTCACGCGCTGGCCTGCCGGCAAGTGGGAGGCAGGGCAAACCAGATCGTGCTGTGGCCGCTGGGTGGCGTGGCCTATGTGGACCCGCCGCCGCGCCCGGGCGCCACTCTCTGGAGCATTGCGGCCGGACCGTTGGTGAATGTGGCGCTGCTTCCGATTTTGGGCGCACTGTACTTTTTCAGCCGGGCGTCGGGATGGGCCGGGACGATGCCCGACACCTACAAACTGGTGCGCGCGGCTCTGGGCATCAACATCGGCTTGCTTGTTTTCAACATGCTGCCCATCTACCCGCTGGATGGCGGCCAGATTCTCCGCTCCCTGCTCTGGTTCGTGTTAGGACGCGCCCGCAGCCTGATGGTGGCCACGATCCTTGGCTTTGTCGGCGTGGCAGCGTTCATCGTGCTCGCCGTGTATATTCATTCCGCGTGGTTTGGGGTTCTCGGCGTTTTCATGCTGATGAACTGCTGGGGCGGGCTGCGCCACGCCCAGGCGCTGCTGCGCTTTGCGAAGTTGCCGCGCCGCGATGGATATGCCTGTCCGGCCTGCAAAGCTGCGCCGCCGGTCGGGGAACTGTGGAAGTGCGGGCAGTGCGGCCGGGCCTTCGACACGTTCCAGACCGGAGCAGTGTGTCCGGGCTGCGGCCTTCAATATCCGGTGACCAAATGCATGGACTGCGGCCAGTCCCGTTCCATGAGCGAGTGGGCAACGGCCGCGGTTGCACCCGCCGGACTGTAGCCTCACCCGACTCTGCTGACGATGGTGGTCTCCAGTTCCCTTCCGTTGGGACGCTTCACAAACATCTTGTCGCCGTGGAACCGCACCGGGACAGGGTCGGCCGGGCCAAATTCTCCGGGAGCGTAGTCGGCAGCCGAGGATGAGTCGTACTCGCCCACATACTCCACGCCGTTGACGTTGACCACGATGGCGGTCCTGCGGGCCGGGTGGGCGGCGCATTCGTGCCGGATCTCTTCCTCGGCCAACGCCCAATTTTCCAGGTCGTGGCCGGGAACTCGCCCGTTACGGATATAGATTTCCTCGGCGCGGCAACGGATGGCTTCGTGCACGTCGTCCGGGGCGGTCGGCCAGGGTCTCCGAGCTGAAGAGTTGGGAGTGCAAGAATCAGTGTGGGACCTGTTTTCCATAAGACGATCTCCTGCGGAAGGTCGCTATGATTCTAGTCGGCAGATTCGTCGTCGGGTTCGCGCTGGCGACACACGAAGGGTGCGGTGGTGCAGCATTGGGAATTGAGGGGAGTCGGTTCCGTAGCGGAACTTTGCGCACCAAGGGGTGACCCCTCCGTTCGAACCGGTCGAGTCGGATGCTGTTATAAGTGGCTGTTCCGCAGATTGCCCTTGACTACGGCATATAGACACGTATATACACGTATATTATGTCTTATACAGCCACGCGACGCCGCCGTCCGTCAGTAAGCGGGAGAAACGGTGTCGCGCTAATGGTGTATCTCAAGCAAGACCAAGCGGCAAGGCTTGACGAGCTCTCAAGGAACCGCCGCGTAACTAAGACGGCGCTCGTTCAGTTTGCGGTGGAAAGATTGTTCGTAGACATGCACAATGGGCAGCTTGATCTTCCGTTGGGGTTGAATATAACTGGCTCGTCAGTTCGGGGTGAACCAACTGGATGAAACCAACGTTTGCGTCTTTTTTTAGTGGTATCGGTGGTTTGGACCTTGCATTTGAACGCGCTGGATTCGAGATAACGGTCCAGTGTGAGAGCCGGATGCGTTGGATCTCTGGTCGGGCTGAAATCAAATGAATCATGAAGTAACCGGCGCAAGGCGTTCAGCCTCGGATGTTCCCGTTTGTCCGTCATTTTCCCGGTGGGACGGGGACCTTGTTGGTTGCGGAAGCAGAAATGTAGCCTGGGACGAAATGGATAAGGTATTCGACTGCTATAATTGCGGCCTTTTTTTCGACCGCGAACAAGCGTTTCTTACCCGGGAACTACAGGAAGAGCATCGCGATGAACAAGCCTTCCGGCACCAGGCACAAGAACTACGAAATCCTTAATCTTATCGGCTACGGTCTGGCCAAGTTCGAGGGCGACTTGGTTGCCGCCCTTGGCTTCAAAACCAAGAGTGCCTTGTTCAACTACCTAATTTGGCGAGGCGTGGCTGAGACAAAGAGGTACGCTAAAGAATCGTCAGGACCTATTCAATCCGCTGGTGAGGAAAGCCAAGGTAGGCTGGTGGCAAAGCGGGGACCGGTACCTTCACAGGAAAATTCTCCTAGATTCGCTTTTCGGAGATCTCGATGCCGTTCGTTATGCCGCAATGGTAGAGAGCTACCTGCAAACTTACTTCCCAGTTTCCGGTGAGAAGCCGAGGGCAGTCGTTCCGATCTTAGAAAGTAAGTTTCGTCAGCTCCAGGAAACTGGCAGCGAGGCCGAACTATTCTTCATGAACACCTTTAGAACGATTGAGCGACTTAAGGACGGCACCCTAGAGGATGCGCGGTTATTCGGGGATGGCTACGATTTCCAAATCACGCTGGCCCCGGCCTATGTTCTCGCCGAGGTGAAGGGCGTGCGCGGAAGTAGGGGTGGAATCCGCCTAACCGAGAAGGAATTTCTCAAGGCGAAGGAATTCAAGGACGACTATTGCATAGCGGTAGTAAGTCAGCTTGAAGCGGTACCGCGGATTTCGGTTTTCTTCAATCCACTCGAAGTGCTGACTCTGAGCAGACAAACAATCACGAGCGAGCAGACTTACTATTCGTCGCCAGCCCGCCGCTGGTGAAGTGTCTTCGGCGGTTCTATGTCTGCTCCCTGAGTTCCTGCTCTTACCGAAATCTAAACGAGAATTCAACAGTATCCGGGGCGACGGGCTTCTTAAGCTGAGGCGCGTTTGATGGCTGCGATCGCGTTCGATAGCCGGGTTCGTATTCGATGACCGCGATAAAAGTAGACATCGCGGACCTGACGGCGCAGGGGGTAACATTACGCCCAACTGATCTGCTTCTGGAAAATGCAGATCACCTGCAGGCACGGATCGAATTCGCACAGAGAATGTCACGAGTGGTGCGCCTATGGGATGCTGCCTCGATAGCGGATACGCCATTGGCACAATTGGTTAGGGACCTTCGTCAGAAAGTGTTGTCTGCGGACCCGGACTACAAGGCAATCGAAGGCAGTGCCTCCAGAATTTCCGAGGCGCTGGGGACCGAGGGTGACCCGCTTCCTCTCGCGGAGCAACAACTAGGGTTAATCGAAGCTCCACTGGAGCCTCCCCCTCTTACTAAACCAGCCCAATTTACACATCAGGCGGACTTCGGTGTAGAGGACGACGTCTCGCCCGCCGCAGCACGGATCGAGAGGGTAAAGCAGTGGCGACGACAGGCTGTCAGGGGATCGGCTGGCGTTCAGTTCAGAAGGGATGTGTCTGCTAAGTACGAGCACCGCTGCGCATTCAGCGGTCAGCGCCTTCCAAAGCTGGAGGTTACGGAGTCTCCGGGTGTCGACTCTGCGCACATTCTGCCCTGGTCAACGCACGAAATAAACTCAGTCAGAAATGGCCTCTGCCTTAGCAAGCAGTGCCACTGGGCGTTTGATCAGGGGATACTCCGCCTCACGTTTGACGCAGCCTCGCGAACGTATCTCTTGGACATTCCAGACAAGATACGGAAGGCGGCGCGGAAAGCCGCGTTCGACCTCCAATATTTCGAGGCCTTGAGTGGCCCGATCCCGGAGTCGCGTCTCCCCAACGACCGGGCTCACTGGCCATCTCCGACCTACATTAGTGAGCTCAACCGATTCGTTTTTCAACATTAGTTACCTGACAGGCGATCTTCCTCAGCAGGTCCGTAATTCTCTTCATGGCGGCGCTTGGCGTGCGTTCCAATTCGTGTTCCCAGATACGTAGGACCTTCCAGCCTTTTCGCCGCAGCGCAGCTGACACCTTCCGATCACGGGCCTTGTTCCGCTCGAATTTCATCTGCCAGTAGTCCGAGTTGGAAGCGGGGCGCCGATAGCATCTGGGACACCCATGCCAATGGCAACCGTCGACGAACACCGCGAGCTTGGCCGCTCGGAAAACGAAGTCTGGCTTTCCCGGTAGATCGGTTGCACACAGCCGCCACCCAGAAACTCCGTGACGGACGAGTCTGAATCGAAGCGCCTTCTCGGTCGTTCGATTGCCTCGAGATCGGATAGCGGCCATGTTCCTTGCCGCTGGTTCGCCGTCAGGTTGTCGACCATTGCTAAAGTATAAAGTCCGGGTGCCTCCAAGACGCAGCCTGAACACCCCTGGAGGTTTCCAACCTTTCGAGACCCGCGATAGCCTGGGCAGCACTCGGTCCTGACAGCGGTTCTGCTCGAATCTCGCCGCTCTATCGCCCGGCCCACAACAGGGTTGACCTCAGTCGGCTGGGAGCCTAACATTAGCGCCACGCAGGGCTTAGTGCGCTCATGATTGGCCAGACAGTATCCCATTACCGCATCCTGGGGAAACTTGGGGGCGGTGGTATGGGCGTGGTCTACGAGGCGGAGGATCTCAAACTTGGCCGCCACGTCGCGCTGAAGTTTATCCCCGATAATCTGGCCCACGACCCCAAGTCGCTGGAGCGGTTCACCCGCGAGGCCCGGGCAGCTTCGCAGCTTAACCACCCTAATATCTGCACCATCCACGGCATTGAGGATAACAACGGCCATCCCTTCATCGTGATGGAGAAGCTCGACGGCGAGAGCCTGAAGCAGCATATCGCTGGCCACCCGTCAGAGGTCGAGAAGGTGCTGGACGTGGGCGTGCAGGTGGCGGACGCGCTGGTGGCGTCGCATGCCAAGAATATTGTCCACCGCGATATCAAGCCCGCCAATATCTTTCTGACCCCAGGCGGGCAGGTGAAAGTGCTCGACTTCGGGCTGGCCAAGCTCGTGCACAACCTCGGGACCGAAGACGACGCGGGGGCCGATAATTCGCTGACCGCGGTGGGCGTGATTCCGGGCACGGCCGTGTACATGTCGCCGGAGCAGGCACGCAGCGAGACCGTGGACGCGCGCAGCGATCTGTTTTCCTTCGGCGTGGTGCTCTACGAGATGTCCACCGGCAAAAAGCCATTTGCCGGGAATAACTCGCTGATGACGCTGGAAGCGGTGCTGCATCAGAAGCCAGTGCCGCCGCGGGATTTGAATCCCAAGATTCCCATCGAGCTGGAAGGCATCATCGGCAAGGCGATGGAAAAAGACCGGACGCACCGCTACCAGAGCGCGGCGGAAATGCGGTCCGACCTGGCCTTGCTGAAGCGCGAGACCGAATCCGGGACGATCAAGAGCGGCAGCAACACGACCCGGCTGCGGACAGCGACGAAAACCTTTGGCCGGAGTTCGCGGCTGCAGATCTATTTGCTGCTTGGCATGGCGGGGCTGCTGGTGGCGGTTCTGGCCTCGGTGGGCGCGTGGTGGTACAAGCACCGGGAAGTGGCCAACGCGGAGCAGCGGAATGCGATTGCAGTGCTGCCGCTGCAGAATCTGAACGGCGATTTCAACGTGGACTATCTGCGCTTCGCTCTGTCGGACGAGTTGACCAGCGTGCTGGCCTACTCCCGGTCGCTGGAGGTGCGGCCCTCATCGGTCACGCGGAAGTATGTGGCGCTCGATCTGGACCCGCACAAGGTTGGCCAGGAGTTGCGGGTGGGAAGGCTGCTTTCGGGATCGTTCCGCAAGCAGGGCGACCAGTTGCTGGTGACGCTGGAGGCGATTGACGTGCCCAGCAACCGTCTGCTGTGGCAGACCACGGTGGCGGCCAAGGCCGAGGACATGATCGGCCTGCAGGAGCAGCTGACCACCCAAGTACAGCGCGGGCTGCTTCCGATCCTGGGAGGCGGGGGCGGCGAGGTGGAAGCCGCAGCCTCGCGGCCCAAGAATCAACAGGCATACGACTTCTATTTGCGCAGCGTAGCCGTGCCCCACGATCCGGCGCCGAATAAGGAAGCAATCAAGATGCTGGAGTGGGCGGTGGGGATCGATCCGAGCTACGCACCAGCGTGGGAGGCATTGGGGCAGAGATATTATTTCGACTCGACGTTTGGCGGAGGCGGCGAAGCAATCTTCCAGCGGTCGAATTCGGCCTATGAGAGGGCGATTACGCTCGATCCCAACCGCGTGATGGCGGCCAGCAACCTGATTACGAACCGGGTGGAACGCGGAGAACTGGGGCGGGCCTACGACGCGGCCACCGACCTGGTACGGCGGCGCCCGCAAAGCGCCGACGCTCACTTCGCGCTCAGCTACGTGCTCCGCTATGCGGGCATGCTGGAAAAATCCACCCAGGAGTGCAACACAGCACGCTCCCTGGATCCGGGAAACTTCAGTTTCCGCACTTGCGCCTTTTCCTTCCTGGAGATGGGCAAGACGGACCGGGCCATGGACTTTGTGCACCTGGATGCCGGAACCGAGTGGTCGGCGTGGATTACCCCGTATGTTTACCTGGCGGAGGGAAATCTGGCCGAGGCGCGGGCGGCCGCCAAGAACATGAGCAAGTCTTCCATGTATCACCGCGATTTGATGGAGGCTTGCACTGCGGCGCAGCGTCCGGCAGACCTGGCGAAGATCGTGCGGGAGACGGAAGCCTCGGTGATGATGGAGCCTGACGCCGAACAATGGTATCTGGCCGGGGCGCTCATGGCGGCTTGCGGACAGAATGAGCCCGCTCTGCGACTGCTGAAGGCGGCGGTGCAGCAGAACTATTGCGCCTATACGGCGCTGCTGGATGATCCGCTGCTGAAGGACTTGCGGAAGGAAACGGCGTTCAATGAAGTGCTCACGGCGTCGAGCAATTGCCAGACAGTGTTGAAGGAAGGCAGGCAGTAAGCCAGGGGTCAGAACCAGTTTCCCAGTTTCCAGTTTCGCGAAAAACCCTCTTCAATTTATGGCGAACTTTACGCGGCGGGCGCTGCTGAAGTCTTCGGTGACGGGCGTGGCGGCGATGCGGATTCCGTCGCTCGATTCGGCCTCTGATACTGCAGCGCCGGCGCGCAAGGGACGGATTCACCAGTCGGTCTGCCAGTGGTGCTACCCTCACACTCCCCTCGATCAGTTGGCGGAGTACGCGGCCAAAATCGGGCTGCGCGGGGTTGATCTGCTGCAGCCCGACGAGTATGCGATTCCGCGCCGCTACGGCCTGATCTGCACCATGGGATACGCGGGCGGCGGGGAGATCGGGAAAGCGCTCAACCGGGTGGAGAATCACGCGGCGATTGAGCAAGGGTTCCGCCTGAACATTCCCCACGCAGCCAAGGCCGGTGTGCCCAACGTCATCACGTTTTCCGGGTACCGGGGCGGCATGTCGGACGAGGAAGGCGCTCGCAACACAATCGCGGGGCTGAACCGCGTCAAGAAGATCGCCGAAGATCACGGGGTGACGATCTGCATGGAATTGCTCAACAGCAAGCGCGATCATCCCGATTACATGGGCGATCACACCGCGTGGGGAGTGCGCGTCGCCGAGGAAGTGAACTCTCCCAACGTGAAGCTGCTGTACGACATCTACCACATGCAGATCATGGAAGGCGATCTAATCGAAACCATCCGCCGCAACATCCAGTGGATTGGACATTTTCACACTGGCGGCGTTCCGGGGCGCCATGAACTGGACGGGAACCAGGAGATTCAGTGGGACGCGGTCATGCGGGCCATCGCCGACACGGGGTTCAAAGGCTATGTGGCGCATGAATTCGAGCCCACAGGCGATCCGCTGGTTTCGCTGCGGAAGGCCGTGGATTTGTGCGATGTGTAGGGAGTAGCGCCGCCGTCCCTGCCGCTGCCCAGTGGCGCGCTACCGAAACAATTTGCGTCAAAGCGGGGGTAGGCCCCATCCTTGTAGGGTGAGATATTCCGGACCTTTCAGCTGGCCGCGGCGGATGGGGCGCGGCTTTCCTGCCATTGATCAGGGCTTACATTCTGCTGCCCTGAGCTTCGCCTGTTCCCTTCTGGTTTTTGCGCTGGGCGCGACGGCCCAGGCCCCCAGTCCTTCGACCGGATCAGGGCAGGCTGTTGCGCAAAAAACGCGCCAGGATGCAGCACCCACATCCAAGGCTTCCGCGGCGCGGGCTCCTTCGAACTCCGATCACATTAACGCCGATCCTCCCGGACTGCTCTACCAGGGCGTTCCTGCCGAGATTCCCCAGGATCTGGGCATGGCCGGATTGCGGTTGGAATTGCTGCGCCTGGGCACGACGGCGCGGCTGATGCAGACGGTGGCGCATCCGGATGACGAAGACGGCGGTGTGCTGACTCTCGAGGCGCGCGGGCACGGCGTGAGCACGCTGCTGATGACGCTCAATCGCGGCGAGGGCGGGCAGAACAAGATCGGCAGCAATCTGTCGGACGCCCTGGGCGTGTTGCGGGCGCTGGAGTTGCTGGCCTCGGATCAGTATTACGGAATTCAGGATCGGTTCTCGCGCGTGGCCGACTTCGGGTTCTCAAAAACCGCGGAGGAGACGCTGCAGAAATGGGGCGGACACGACGTGGCGCTCGGGGACATGGTGCGGGTGATCCGGACGTTCCGTCCCGACGTGCTGGTGGCAAGGTTCTCGGGCACGGAGCGCGATGGGCACGGAAATCATCAGGTGTCAGGCATTCTCACGAAAGAGGCTTTCCGCGCGGCGGCCGATCCCAAGCGGTTCCCCGAGCAGATTGCCGAGGGGCTCCAGCCTTGGCAGGCAAAGAAGCTTTATATCGGAAACGTGTGCGACTGGGGCGCAAAAACGTGCCTGGATGAGAACTGGAGTGTGAGGTTCAACACCGGCGAGCGCAACGCGGATCTTGGTGCCTCGTACATTCAGTTTGCCATGGACGGTCTGCGGCACCAATTGTCACAAGGCGCGGCCAACTGGACGGTGGAACCCGGCGACCGCTTCTCCTTCTACAACCTGGTGGACTCGGTGCTTCCACAAAAGCCGGACAAAACCCATCACGAAAGAGATTTCTTTGACGGCATTGACACGACGCTGCCGGGCCTTATGAAGCGTCTGGGCGTCGAAGGAACGAACGATCCGTGGCTAAGGGAAGGATTGCAAAGGACCGCCGCGCACGTTGCTGAGGCGACAACCGCCAGAAACGCCGCAGGTGCAGCGAAGCCACTGATGGCCACACTTCGCGAACTCGACAGCATCCTGGCTCGCTTGCGGCATGGAGGCGTACACAGCCTCGCCGTACCTGGCATCCTTCAAGTTCTCGCGGAAAAGCAGCAGCAGGCGGAGCGAGCGCTGAATCTGGCACTCGGGGTGAGGCTTACTGCGGATGTGTCCTCGGATGGCGGACGCGATGTTCACGTGCTGAAAGAGGCGGACGCTCAGACCACGGTTTCGCCCGGACAGGAATTCCTGGTGGCCGTCACCTTTCACAACGGATCGAAGCAGCCGCTGGTGATTGATCACGTCAAGCTGGAAGTGCCGTCAGGATGGAACACCATCAGTGGCAAAACGAGGCCGGAGATCGTGAAGCCGGGAGAAGATCTGCATGCGAATTTCCGGTTACGTGTGCCCAAGGATACGGAGTTCACGCGGCCCTACTGGCATCGCGATGATCCCGACACGGAAAGCATCAATCACGTTGACAACGAGAAGTACGCGACGCTCCCCTTTCCGCCACCGGCGCTGCGGGCACGGGTGGAATACTCGGCCGGCGGGGCGGGCACGCTGCCGACAAGAAACGGGATTACCAGCGTGGTCGTGACGCCTTTCCTGGACGACGCCGGAAAGCCACGGACGCGTCCGCTGGCAATCGTCCCGGCGTTCTCGGTCGAACTGGAGCCGGGCACGCAGGTGATCTCAACACACAACGGTTCGACTTCCACTGTTGCGGTGGGAGTAACCAGCAACCTCGCCCGCGAAGTGCACGGGACGCTGCGACTTGAACTGCCGCAGGGCTGGCGCACGGAGCCGGAGCAATTGGACGTGAAGTGTGCGCGGCGCGGAGAAAAGCGGGACTTTCAATTTAAGGTGTTCCCTTCCGGTCTGCAGGAAGGACGGGCAACGGTGCGGGCGGTGCTCGAGTCTGAAGACGACAGATTCAGCGAGGGATACACGCTGGTCACACGCGAAGATCTGGGCAGCTTCTACTACTATCAGCCCGCGCAGCAGCGCGTGAGCATCGTGGATGTGCAGGCGCCGCACGGTTTGAAAGTTGGCTACATCATGGGCGCGGGCGACGACATTCCCGCCGTCCTCAAGCAGGTGGGGATGGATGTCACGATGATTCCCGCGGAGACGTTGGCCGCCGAAGATCTGAGCAAGTACGGAACCATCGTGGTAGGGATTCGCGCTTACGACACGCAGAAAGAAGTTGTGGCCAACAACCAGAAGCTGCTCGATTTCGTCTCCGCCGGCGGAACGTTGGTCGCGCAATACAACACCGGGACTGCAGATTTTAATAGCGGGAAATTCACCCCGTACTCCGCGGAGCTGAGCCGGGCGCGCGTCTCGGTCGAGGAAGCTCCGGTGGACATTCTGGCGCCGGAGGATTCGGTCTTTCACTATCCCAACACCATCACAGTGCGCGATTTCGACGGCTGGGTGCAGGAGCGCGGCCTGTATTTCATGAGCAGTTGGGATGAGCACTTCAAGCCGCTGCTCGCGAGTCACGATCCGGGAGAAGCCGCGCAGAAGGGCGGGCTGCTGCGGGCGCAGTACGGCAAAGGGACATACATTTACACTGGGTACGCATTCTTCCGGCAGTTGCCGGCCGGCGTGCCGGGAGCGGTGCGGTTGTATGTGAATTTGCTGAGTGCGGGGCATGAGAAGCAGTAGCCAGGGGTCAGGGGTCAGGGGTCAGGGGTCAGGGGTCAGGGGTCAGGGGTCAGGGGTCAGGGGTCAGGGGTCAGGGGCCAGGAATTAAAGATCCGTAGCGCGACCGGTAAATCCCATGCCAGCAACGACAATGCGGGCCACTCGCATTCACGCCTATGGAGGACCGGAGGTCATGCGGTTGGAGGAGATGCCCATGCTGGCTCCGGGCGCCGGGCAGGCTCTCATTCGTGTCCATGCGGCAAGCGTCAATTTTCTCGACGTGCAGAAGCGGCGAGGTGAACTGGTGGGTCAGGCGTTCTATCGCGGCGCCGGCGCGGGAGGACCGGACCTGCCCGCGACTCTCGGCAGTCAGGGCGTTGGAGTTGTCGAGGGCCTCGGTCCCGAGATCAAAAATGTTCGAGTAGGCGACCGCGTTAGTTTTGTCGGAGATTCCTACGCCAGCCATGCCATCGTCCCTGCTGTGCGGTTGATTCGGATACCGGAAGGACTCACCTTCGAGCAGGCCGCGGCCGGAATGAACCAGGGCTTCCTCGCTTATACGTTTACCCATTTTGCCTATCCAATAAAGTCGGGAGAATGGGGCCTGATTCAGGCCGCGGCGGGCGGCCTTGGACTCTTGTTGTGTCAGATGGCGAAGATTCGTGGAGCGCGGGTGATTGGCGTTACCTCAACCGCGGAGAAAGCCGAGTTCGTCAAAGAAGCTGGCGCGGACGCTGTCATCGTTTCCACGAAGTCCGACATCGCCAGGGAAGCGCGGAGAATCACGGACGGGCGCGGGGTGAGCGTCGTCTACGACGGTGTTGGGAAAGATACATTCGCGGCCAACCTCGACAGCCTGGCACCGGGCGGATATCTCGTGATCTACGGACAATCCAGCGGATACGTGCCGCCCTTCGATCTGATGACTCTGCAGGAGAAGGGATCGCTGTTCCTGACTCGCACCAACGGCCTCCCCTACATCAAAGAATATCCTCATTATCTCGAGCAGTTGGTTGCCTGGGTGAAGGGCGGGAAACTTTCCATCAAGATCGATCGAACCTATCCCCTGGCTGAGGCCGCAAAAGCGCATGCGGCTTTCGAGCGGCGCCAGGTCAGCGGGAGGATCCTGCTTCTTCCATAGCGGTCGTCAGACTGCTCAAGAATGCCATCGCCCTCTCAATCAGAGTCGAATTCTCCCAGCCTCATCCGCGGGATGGGGCTGTGGAGCGCGACTGCGCTGAACATGATTGACATGATCGGCGTGGGGCCGTTCATTACCATGCCACTGGTGGTGAGCGCCATGGGCGGGCCGCAGGCGCTGCTGGGGTGGATTGTGGGCGCGCTGCTTGCCGTGTGCGACGGGCTGGTGTCGGCGGAGTTGGGCGCGGCGCTGCCTGCGTCGGGCGGATCGTATCGCTATTTGCGAGAGATTTATGGGCCGCAGAAATGGGGACGGCTCATCTCGTTTCTGTTCATCTGGCAGGTGTCGTTCTCCGCGCCTCTCTCGATTGCGACCGGGTGCATCGGGCTGGCGGGATACGCAGCATACTACTGGCCGGAACTGGACACAGTGTATGCGCACCATGAAGCTGCGGCGCATCTTCCGTGGGTAGGGACCCTGCAGGCGAACTGGGTCGTCACGCCGGGAACGGCGGTTGCGGTATTGATTTGTTTCTTTACCGTGCTGCTGCTTTACCGCAACATCACGGCCATCGGGCGGCTTTCGAAAATCCTATGGTTCGGCGTGATGGGAACGATTGGCTGGATCATCATCGCCGGACTGACCCACTTCAACGCCGCTCGCGCCTTCGATTTTCCTCCGGGCGCATTCACGATGTCCCGCCATTTTTTTACCGGGCTGGGCGGAGCGATGCTCATCGCCACCTACGACTATTGGGGATATTACAACGTGAGTTTTCTGGGGGACGAGATCAAAGACCCGGAAAAGAATATTCCGCGAGCTCTGTTGCTTTCCATTCTGCTGGTGGCCTGTCTATATCTGATGATGAATGTGTGCGTTCTCGCCGTGGTGCCGTGGCGGGAGATGCTGCAAGCGGGACAGAACAACACCGGCCTGTATGTTGTGTCGCTGTTTATGCAGCGGGTGTATGGCGCGTGGGCGGCGCGACTGGTGACGGGACTGGTGATTGTAACGGCGTTTGCCTCGGTGTTTTCGCTGATGCTGGGGTATTCGCGGGTTCCTTATGCGGCGGCCAAGGACGGCAACTACTTCAAAGCCTTTGCCAAAGTGCATCCGGTGCACCGTTTCCCGCATGTTTCGCTGCTGGCCCTGGGAGTGGTGGCAGCGGCATTCTGTTTTCTGCGGTTGAAGGATGCGATCGCGGCGCTGGTGGTGATCCGGCTCATCCTGCAGTTTCTGGTGCAGGCGGTGGGAGTGATTTTGCTGAGGATCTGGCGGCCGGAGATGCGGCGGCCGTTCCGCATGTGGCTGTATCCGTTGCCGGCCCTGCTGGCGAGCGCCGGGTTTCTCTTTATATTGTTCAATCGGGAGAATTGGCAAAAGGAGATGCGGTACGCAGCAGTGATTTTGCTGACGGGCGTGATTATTTATATGATTCGGGCATGGAAGGATTCAGAGTGGCCGTTTGGAGTGGGAAGGGTTTGACGCGGAGCTGAAGATGGGCCCCGCACGGTAAGAGAGGACGCGAGACTAATAATTCAGGAGGATTCATGAAGAAGACATTCAGTATGGTGCCATCCGCTTTGATAGTGGTGACAACAATGATGCTGACGATGACGCTGACGATTAGCTCCGCGGCCCAGGCCGCCAAGCCCAAAGAGGAGCGGCGCACGATCACCATGGTTCTCGATCGCACCGTCAGCAACATGGAACAGGAATTCGTTCCGGCCGCCGAAGCCATGCCCGAAGAGAAGTTCGGCTTCGCTCCCACCAACGGCGACTTCAACGGCGTGCGGACGTATGCCCAGCAGATCAAGCATGTAGCAGCCGTGAACTACGAACTGGCGGCCGCGATTCTGGAAGAAAAACCGCCAGTGGACGTTGGCGACGAATCAGGGCCGGCGTCCATCACCACCAAGGCCGACATCCTGAAGTACTTGAGAGCGTCCTTCGAGTACGTACACAAGGCCATCGCCACCATCAATGAAAAGAACATCGTCGAAACGGTGAAGAGCCCGTTTGGAGAAGGCACGGTGTCGCGCCTAGGGCTGGCCACGATGGTGTCGGCCCACGGCTTTGACCACTACGGGCAGATGGTGGAGTATCTGCGGATGAATGGGATCAAGCCCCCGGCGAGCCGGTAGTCCTGCTGCGCTCGGCTCGCTCTAGCGGCTGCGGGGCACCGACTCGCCGCTGTGGACGAGACTGCGGCGGTGCTCCTCGAAACTCACGCGCCGGCCTTTGCTCCGATCCTCGGCAAAGCGCAGCGGATAAGATTCGAGAGCTTCCAGGAAGCTGCGAATTTCCACGCGGACTTGCCCGTGATCCGGCGCTCGATTCTCTCTCCTGCGAATTGGACGGTTTCTGGCTTTCATAACTACGCGTCCGCGAATACCCGCGCGGGACGGGCTGCCGCCATGGCTGCGGCGCTCGCGCCTCGCAACCTCACCGCATCTGCACACCTGATTGTTCGGGGGAATGATTCAACCTAACTGGAAACGTGCAACGCGGTAAATGGCACGTTCAGGCCAAGGTGAGGATTAGCATGTCACTTCTTGCCGCGCGCTTTCTTACCGCGCTCCACGCAATGTGATCGCGGCCGAAAACAACTCTGCAGCGAGCTGGCTGCGCTGTAGGTGAGCGGCAACGAGTTTGCGTGTCTTCTGCACTGAGGAGCGGGGATCGAGGAACATCAACACCGAAGGCCCGGCGCCGCTGAGCGCTACGCCCAGGACGCCCTGCTTTCCTTTCAGTTCCTGCAAACACGGCAGCAGCGGACACAGCGCGGCGCGATAAGGCTGGTGAATGCGGTCTTCGAGCGCGGCGGAAAGCACGTCGGGGCGTCCCTGGGTGAAGGCCGCAAGCAGCAGCATGGAATTCTGCACGTTGGTCACGGCATCGGCACGCGAATAGCGCGCGGGAAGCACACGGCGCGCTTCTTCGGTCGCAAGGCTCTGCTCAGGAACAGCCAGCAGCAACGGCCACTTCCCTTTTGGCCGGACGCACACCACCATCGCTTCTGCGTCTCCGGACATGCGCGCCACTGTAAGTCCGCCCATCCAGCAGGCAGACGCGTTGTCGGGGTGGTGCTCGCGGCGGGAAGCTTCTCCGATGATTTGCGAATCGCTCCAGCGGAGGTCGCCGAAGTGGACCGCCAGAGCGATCCCTGCCAGCCGCGCCGCAGCCGACGAGCCGCAGCCTTTGCCGATGGGAATGTCGTTCGTGATCTGGAGCGACAACGGTACGACATCCTTGCCCGAGGCTCGAAGAACCTCACGGTAGGTGGTGAGGATCAGGTGATTCTCCAGCTTGCCGCAGATTTCCTGGTCACGGCCGGCGGCCGTGATGGAAAACTCCTCCGCCGCACGGCCTTCAATCTTGATGTAGAAATCCATGGCCAACGCCGCGGCATCGAAGGCCGGACCCAGATTGGCCGAGGTGGCGGGAAGAGCGAGGCGAAGCGGAGCGCGTTTTCTGGTTTTAGATGGCATAGCTCTGACTAAGACTTCTCAGCCTGCTCCAGCGTTCGTATTACGGCGTCCAGCGTGGCGTCCAGAACAATGGGCGCGCGCCGCAGCGGATTCAGTTTGGCGCTTGCACTCTCGTCGCCAGTGCCTTTGAACAATTCGCCGCGATGGAACCCGATGGTGTAGTCGGGATCTTTCAGCAGATTCCCGGTCAGCACCAGCACAACCGTCTCCTCCGGCTTCACGAACTTCTGCTTCACTAGCTTCTTCAGCCCCGCCAGCGTCACGGCCGATGCCGGTTCGCATCCGATGCCTTCGGCGCCGATCTCGGCCTTGGCCTGCGCGATTTCGACTTCACTGACCTGCTCGCAGGCCCCGCCTGTGGCCTCGAGTACATGAGCGGCTTTTTTCCACGAAGCAGGATTGCCAATACGGATCGCCGTGGCGCGGGTCTCGGCCTGCACGCTGACCAGGCGCTTGCCGGCGGTCTCGCGCAGCGTGCGCACCAGCGCATTCGCACCCTCGGCTTGAATCACGGAGAGCCTGGGCAGTCGCGAAATCAAGCCCAGATCGCGCATTTCAAGCAACGCCTTGCCGATGGCGGAACTGTTGCCCAAGTTGCCGCCGGGAACGATGATGTGGTCGGGCGCCTGCCAGTCAAGTTGCTCGAGCAGTTCGAGCGCCAGCGTCTTCTGGCCTTCCAGGCGGAACGGGTTGATCGAATTCAACTGGTAGACGGGCGCACGCAGAACCAGTTCCTGCAAAAGACGCAGGCAGCCGTCGAAATCGGTGCGCAACTGGCAAGTCACCGCACCGTAGTCGAGGGCCTGCGAGAGTTTGCTCCAGGAAATCTTGCCTTCGGGCACAAGCACCAGGCTACGCATGCCTCCGCGGGCGGCGTAGGCGGCCATCGAAGCGGACGTGTTGCCGGTGGAGGCGCACGCCACCCACCGGAATCCGGCGCGGCGGGCGAAGGTTGCGGCCACCGTCATGCCCGCGTCTTTGAACGAGCTGGTCGGGTTCATCCCCTGGTGCTTGGCCAACAGACGCGGGACTCCGGCGATGCGTGCGCACTGCGGCATTTCATACAGGGGAGTGTTGCCTTCGCGCAGGGTGATGATTTGCTGTTCGTCGCCGAAGTCAGGAAGCAGATCGCGGAAGCGCCACACTCCACTGAGATCCACCGGACGGAGCGAGAGACGCCGCTGGCGCCAGGTAGACTTCAGGTTCGCGGCATCCGGTGGCGCATCCTTCCAGCGCGGGTAGGTGATTTCGAGCAGGTCGCCGCACACCGCGCAGCGGAAATTCTGGCTCGCGGTATCGCTGAGGTTTCCGCAGGCGATGCAGCGAAAGCGGAAGTCCGTCCCTTGCCCGCTCGGCCCAGAACTAGAGATAGGAGGCATGGGCAGGGCTTACTTCTTTCCCCGCAGGTATTGGTCGGTCTTGTTGATCCAGTCGGCGCGGGGCGGAGTGAACGCGTCCAGGTCCACCGTATCTTCGAGCGCCTCGGCCTTGTGCGGCATGTTCGCCGGGATGCAGAGCGTTTCGCCGGCGTTCACCACGATCTCTTTGCCGTCAATCCAGAACTTGAGCGCGCCTTCGAGAACGTACGTCAGTTGCTCGTTGTGGTGGCTGTGCTCGGGAACGATGCAACCTTTCTTCAGCAGCACCCGCGCCAGCATGATCTCCTGCCCGACCACGAATTGGCGCTGCAGCAGTGGGTTGAGGTCTTCGAGCGGAACTGTGTTCCAGGGGATGTATTGGAGTTGCAGTTTGCCCGGCGCACGTTTGGCGGCGCGTTTGGCGCGAGTATGCCGCTTCGTTATAGATCGTGAGCTGGATTTGGGTTTCGTTTTCGCCATGAGATTTCCGTGGTCAATCTTTCATTCTAAGGGAATCAGTCCTTGCCGAAGATGGATTATAACTGGTGCCTGGAGCACTTGTTCCGCTTGCCGCAGTCGAATCCGCGCAATTACTCTTGAAGGGCAAATGAGGCAGCCCATGAAACGTCGCACCCGTCGTCCTGAAACCGCCGCCGTACACGGCGCCGCCGGCCTGGAAAAGAAGAACGGTCCGGTAGCTACGCCCATCTATCAGACGTCCACTTTCGAAGTCGCCGATAATGCCGAGCAGCAGCGCGTTCACGAAACTGCATCGGACCGCTACTACACGCGCTGGGGCAATCCGACCAACACGGTAGCTGAGGAGACTGTGGCGGAACTGGAAGGAACGGAAGCCGCCAAGACGTTTGCCTCCGGCATGGGAGCGATCACCACCACCGTCCTGGCGCTGCTGAAGGCAGGTGATCACGTGGTCGCGCAGCGCGACATCTATGGCGGCGTGACGAAATTCTTCTCCGAGTGGCTGCCCAAGATGGGCATCGAGACCACCTTCGTGGACACGACTGATTATGAGCAGCACGCGCGGGCAATTCGTCCCAACACGCGGCTGCTCTATCTGGAGTCGCCGACGAATCCGGCGTTGCGCGTCGTGGATATGAAAAAGACCGCGGCGCTCGCCAAACAGCATGGCCTGATCAGCATGATGGACAGCACCTTCGGCACGCCCGTCAACCAGCATCCCGCCGAATATGGCATTGACCTGGTGATGCATTCCGGAACGAAATACCTGAGCGGACACGCGGACCTGACCTGCGGCGTGGTGGCCGGACGGCAAGAACTGATGCAGCGGATCTATGAAACCAGAACGACGCTGGGTAACTGCATGGACCCGCATGCGGCGTGGCTGCTGATCCGGGGGCTCAAGACGCTGGCGGTCCGTGTGGCCCGGCAGAACGAGAACGCGCTGCGCGTGGCGGAGTTTCTGGAGCAGCATGCCAAAGTGCGGCGGGTGCACTATCCGTTTCTGAAGAGCCATCCGCAATATTCCATCGCGCGCGCGCAGATGAGCGGCGGCGGGGGCATGGTCACGTTTGAGGTCGAAGGCTCGGGCGAAGACGCGCGCCGCGCCAGCGAAGCCATGCGGCTGTTTACCCTGGCCACCAGCCTCGGAGGAGTCGAGTCGCTGGTTTCGATTCCGGTGCTGACCTCGCACGCCATGATCTCCGCCGAGCAGCGGCAAAAGATGGGGGTGACCGAGCAGATGGTGCGGCTCTCGGTGGGCATCGAGAGCGCCGACGACCTCATCGCCGATCTCGAGCACGCGCTCGAAGCCGTGGCAGCGCCCGAGCGTGTGCAGATGCGTTGAAAGCCGCACTCGGGAATCAAGCTAGAAGAGAATCTTGGCCCCAATCTGCATGATGCGAGGATCACGGGCGCTGGTAACCACTCCAAATGTCCCGCTCCCGCTCATCGGCGTGCCGTCAGGGTTAAACGCGTCAGCATTAATGAGGCTGTTGGGATTATTGAACTGGGCATGGTTGAAGAGGTTGAACGCTTCGAAGCGCAACTGCAGTTCTGTGGATTCAGTGATCTGGGTGGTCTTGAGTAACGTCATGTCGAAGTTGTTCAGTCCCGGGCCATGGAAGAAGCGGCGCCGGGAATTCCCCAATTGGCCGAGGTTTTCCTGGCTGAACAAGGAGATGTTGAAGTACGCATTGCCGTGACGCGGATTGGTGTCGGCCAATACCTTGCCAGCGCTGAAATTAGGAACGTCCAGCGGAATGGCATTCGCGCCAATCAGCGAGTTGTCGTCATTTTCCACTAGGGTGATCGGTAGCCCGGTGGCGAACCTCGTAATCCCTGACAAGCTCCATCCCCCGACCACCTTCTTAGCCACCCCCGAGGTGACCAACTTGTCAAACGGCAGCGCCCAGTTGTAGCTGAACACGAAATTGTGCTGCACATCGAAATTGCAGAGCGAGATGCTCAGGCGCGGATCGTACGGATTGGTGGAGTCCTGCAGCCCGGACGCGTTATCCATGCACTTGCTGAAGGTGTAACCGGCGAGAAAACTGAGCGACCCTGTGTTATGACTCAGGCTGGCCTGGAGCGAGTTGTAGCGGGAGTTAGCTACGGTGGATACAAACGGGTTGGTGTCAAACAGCGGACCCAGAGGCCGAACCGCGTTGATGGTCTGCCCCAAAGCGGTTACCCACGGCGTGCTGATGCCCGTGGTGGAGTCGAACGGCGGCGTCTCGCTGAAGGGTCCACACGGGCCAGCGCTGCTTGGAGCAAGATTGGCCGGATTGTTCAAGAACAAACACATCGCCTGGTTAGTGGGATTCGCCTCGATTGACGTCACCAGCCGATGCCCCTGATTTCCAACATAACTGGCGGTCATCACAGTGTTCGCCCCGATCTGGCGCTGGATCGAGAATTCGTAATGCTCGGAATAGGGCAGCTTATTTCTGGCATCAAAAGAAAAGTCGTAGGAGAGAGGCTCGACCTGCGGCCAGGGGAAAGTCGTATCGGGATTCCGCGGCGAAACATTGGTCGGGGGAAAAGGGAATGGGAAGCGCTGGCCCACGCTCGCACCGCTGGAGCGCGTCAGATAAGGAGCTTCGAGCAAGGGCGGGCTGGAACTTCCGTAGTAAAGTCCATACGGTGGATCGCCGACCTCCAGAAACTGCGAGAGATCTTCGACCGCGGTGTAGTACAGACCCGCGCCAATCCGGATGCTGGTACGCCCCGGACCACCGAACAGCTTTCCAAGAATGCCTCCCGATACGCTGGGCGAATAAGCCAGACCCAGCCGGGGCGAGAAGTTGTGCCACTGCGTGGGCGCCAGGGTTCGCGGAACCCCGGGGTCGCCGGCGACCACGTAGCCCGGGGGCGCCCCCGGAAACTTCACGGACTGTTTTCCCGGGATGATGGTTTCGATCTTGTTCTGCGTGTCATACCAGGGCAGGCTGGCTTCCCAGCGCAAGCCATAGTTCAAGACCAGGTTAGGGGTAGCGCGCCAACTGTCCTGGGCGAACAAACCGTAATACTTGCTGCGGGAATCGAGGATCTGCGGACTGGCCTGGGTCAGGCTGTCGGGAGCTCCAATAAGAAAATCGGCGAAATCAATGCCGGTTTCGCTCCCGGTAAATCCGTACTGGCCGTTTTCCGCAGCCAGGTTCCGCTCGTCAATCTGGTCGTAGTGGAACTGCCCGCCGAACTTCAGCTCGTGCGTCCCAATCACTTTGGAGAAATTGTCCAGCCACTGAAACGAGTTGTTGTACTGCCGCGTGCTGACCTGGGGAACGCCGATGCTGAAATTGTTAAATGTCATGTAGGGCACGCCCTCTAACGCGGGCTGGATCGGGCTGATCCCGCCGGTGGCTGCATTCCAGGGCGTGACGAAGCCCAGTTGAGCCAAGGTGTAGTTGGGACCCACTCCACCCTGCGGCGTGGCCAGGTTCAAGGAACTGCGCACGTAGCTGAAACGGAACTCGTTTACCGAATAGCTCCCGAAGTTTCTGGTGTTGCCCAGGTTGATCATTTGAGAGCGCCCGGCGGTAACGGCGTTGTAGGCAAACTTCGAAGCCGGAATCGAGGCCCCGCCGTTCGGAAATGGGGAGTTCAGCAGGTAATCGTCCGCGAAGTAGTAGAAGAACAACATTCCGAAGCGCGAATTCTGGTCGACCCGCAGGCCACCCTTGTCGTCGCGCAACTTCTGCGCATAAGACGAAGTATTGAAAAAGTTGTTGGCGGCATTCGGCTGCGGAATCAAACGCAGGTTCATCATGCTGACGGCAACCGGCGACCAGGCAGCCTTGGGGATAAAAGCATTGGGAAAAACACACTGGCTCTGGGTGCAGCCCGAAAAGTAGTAGGGCTCGCCGTCAAAGATCGTACCCGCTGGCAAATTCATCCTCGTGTTAAGAACAGCGGCGAAGCCGGGGCCATTCAGGTTGTTGGCGAGGGCTGAGGCTGAATCCAGGAAGTTGCCAGTGAAGTTGAGTGCCGACGGCATCTGCGTGTTCACCGTGGGCGCCTGGGCCTGCCGCGTCCCCTGATAGTCAGCGAAGAAGAAAGTGCGATTCTTCCGGATCGGTCCTCCGACCGTGCCGCCAAATTGGTTCTGGCGGAATACTGGAGTCTTGTCGGTGGGCAGAGAAAAATAGTTCTTGGCGTCGAGCACTGTATTGCGCAGGAACTCAAACCCGCTCCCGTGAAATGCGTTGGTGCCGGACTTGGTGACCACATTGACCTGTCCGCCACTGTAGTTTCCCAACTCGGCGTCGAAGTTGTTGGTGATGATGCGAAACTCCGAGATCGAATCCAGGTTCGGAACGATGGAAGCGCCGTTGGTCTTACCCTCTTCAACGTTCGATCCGTTCACCATGAAGCCGTTCGAGGCCTCGCGCTGTCCGTTGACCGACTGGTTGCCCGAGTTTAACCCGCCGTCCACTGGACGATCGTTGACGCCGGTCATGCCGGTGTCAATGGAGTTGTAGGGGGAAACGCCTGGCTGCAGAGCCAGAAGATCGGTGTAGGACCTACCGTTCAACGGAACCGCGGTCATGGTCTTGCCCGAGATAACCTCGCCCATCTGCGTGCTTTCGGTTTCCACGTGGACCGAGTCCGTGGAGACTTCAATTTTCTCGTTGATCGCACCAACCTGCAGAACTGCGTCCACTCGCAGCGCGGAGTTGGCATCAATCGCCAGTCCGGTCTGGCGGTAGGTCTTGAACCCAGCCTGACTGATCTCCACGTCGTAGGTTCCGATCAGCAGCGACGGAAAATTATAGAAACCCTTGGCGTCAGTAGTCGCTTTCGACTGAACCCCGGTTTGCGTATTGGTCGCGGTCACAGAGGCGCCGGAAACCACAGCGCCGCTGGCGTCGGTCACCAGGCCCGAAATGCTGCCGTTGATGCCTGCCCAGATGAGGCCTGGCGCCAGTACAAGCAGCATCAGAAAAACTGCGATGCGAAAGCGTTTACCATTGTCCATGACTGACCTCCTGCCGGACGGAAGAAACTCCAGAAGGGATGGCCCACCCGGCGGAAAACACTTCTTCCCGCACTGCTTCGCTTCGAGTATTAAAACGTATCAATAGTGCTATTTTTGCACTTCCGCTGTCAAGAAAAAAGCTTGGGCCAGGAGCCTGGCCTTCATACTCCGCGTGGCTTTCTTCCGTCCCGGCGCGCAGGCGTCGCACGCGCCTGCAGCAGCCTCCGGGTGGATTCCCGCACCACCAACTCCGGGACTACCCTGCGGTGGCTGGCGGCGATCTCGCGTTTTTCCAGCACGGCGTTGATGCCTTCGACCACCACACCCACGGCCGCCGCTCCCATCGCTTCCATGGGTTGGCGCACCGTGGTGAGCGATGGTGTGTAAAGCGCCGAGGCCGCAACGTCATCGAACCCAATTACCGAACACTGCTCCGGCACGCGGATGCCGGCCCGGGTCAGAGCGCGAATCGCGCCGAAAGCTGTGAGATCGTCAAACGCCAGCAGCGCCGTGAAGGGATGTTTCTGCCGGATCAGCTCTTCGGTAAGCTTCTGCCCGGCCTCGAAGCTGGACAGGGGATCGCGCGATTCGGGCAGGTCCACGATCAGGCGGGGATCGAGTTCGAGATCGCAGGATCGGGCGTACTTGCGCACGCCGCGCCAGCGCGGAGCACTGTCGCTGAGCGCCCTGGGACCACGAATGAACGCGATCTTGCGGTGACCGAGCGAATGCAGATGTTCCAGCGCAACGTAGCCGCCGACCTGGTTATCCACGATGATGGAGCTGATGGAATCGGTCTCCAGTTCGCAGCCGATCATGGCCGTGGGGATGCTGCTCTTCTCCAGGTCGCCCAGCAGATGGATGTCCACGAACAGCCAGTTGGCCAGCACGATCAGGCCTTCGATGCGGCGGTTGAGCAGCATTTCCAGGTAGCGCTCGAAGCGCCCCCGATCGTTGTGCACATCGGTGAGAATGGGAAGGAACGAGGCCTGGTACAACGTATTTTCAATGCCGCGCAGAACCATGGTGCAATAGGGGTCGGTCATGTCGAAGACCATGACCCCGACGGTCTGGCTGCGCCGGCTGCGCAGCGAGCGGGCAAACTGGTTGGGCCGGTATCCCAGGTTGCGCGCCGCGCGCTCAATCTTTTTTTTCGTTCGGGCGGGGATGTAGCGGGCCAGGGGCGCGTTGTTCAGAACGATAGACACCGTGGTCGAGGAAAAACCACTTCTCTTCGCCACGTCACGAATGGTCACCATCGCAACACTTGCACCGGAGCCGGGATCTGCCGCCATCCCGGAGAAATTTCAATTTTTCCCAGTTCGCCGCTCTCGCTTGAATTTCTGACGAACGTTGGCGGACACTACAGCAGAGAGTCGAACCAGTGTCAAGCGCCCTGATCACACCGTGCCGTTCCCGAACGGTTGCACGACCCAGAGTGATACACTTGCGTCGCCAATTGTTTATCCGCCTAATCGCAACCGCGAATTTGCAGTTCTTCGTCAGGAGGTACCAACCATGAAACGCATCCTGAAGGTTCTGGCCATCATCGTCGGAATTCTGATCGTCATCGTCGTAGCGTTGCCGTTTCTCATTGACGTCAACACCTTCCGCCCCAAGCTGGAGTCCGAACTTGGCGACGCGCTGGGCCGGCAGGTCAAGGTGGGGAATCTCTCGCTGTCGCTGCTTTCGGGCGGCGTCACGGCCGATGAGATTTCCATCGCCGACGACCCCGCGTTCAGCAAAACTCCCTTTGTGCAAGCCAAGTCGCTCAAGGTGGGTGTGGAGTTGATGCCGCTGATCTTCTCGAAAAAGCTGAACGTCACCGAGATCACGTTGGACCAGCCGGAGATCAACCTGGTGAAATCCGAGAATGGCGAAAAATGGAATTTCTCGAGCCTCGGAGGCCAGAGTCCAGCCCCAACTGCGGAATCCAAGCAACCCGAGCCCAAGAAAGCCGAGGGCAAGCCAGCCGAAACCAAGCCGGCCGAAACTCCGGCCGCAGCGCCCGCTTCCGCTAGCAACCCGAATGTTTCGGTGGCCAAGCTGAACGTCAATAACGGCCGCCTTACGGTCTCGCGCGTCGGCTCGCCCGACAAAGCCCGGGTGTACGACAAGGTCAATATTGAGGTTACAAACTTCTCCTTCACCTCGTCCTTCCCCTTCAAAGTGAGCGCAAGCCTGCCGGGCGGAGGCAGTTTGACGCTCGACGGCAAGGCCGGACCGGTTGACGCCAGCAACGCGGCGCTCACACCCCTCGATGCCAAAGTCTCGGTGCAGCATTTCAGCCTGGCCGAGTCGGGCTTCGTTGATCCGGCCTCAGGAATCTCAGGCATCGCCGATCTGGACGAAACCCTCACCTCCGACGGCCATGAAGCCAAGACAAATGGCACGTTGAAAGCCACCGAGCTCAAGGTCGCCCAAAAGGGATCGCCGGCGGGCAGGCCGGTGCAACTCACCTACGCGGTCGTTCACGATCTGGTCAAGCAGGCGGGAACGATCACCCAGGGCGACATTGCCATGGGCAAGGCCGTCGCACATCTCACCGGCACCTACGACGCGCGCGGCAAAGTCACCGCCGTCAACCTGAAACTGAACGGGCCGGGCATGCCCGTGGACGATCTGGAAGCCATGCTGCCCGCTCTGGGCGTGGTGTTGCCTCCCAAAGCCTCGCTGAAAGGCGGCGCCCTGAACACGAACCTGGCAATCGTAGGCCCAGTAGATAAACTGGTCACCACCGGAACCATTCGCCTGGAAAATTCCTCTCTTGCCAATTTCGATCTCGGCTCCAAGCTTTCCTCGATCTCCGCGTTGGCCGGCAAGAAAACGGGCAACGATACCACCATCCAGAATTTCAGTTCTGACGTCCGGGTTGCGCCCGAGGGCACGCGCGCCGACAACATCAACCTGAATGTTCCGTCCATCGGAGTGCTGACCGGCGCGGGCACAGTCAGCCCGGCCAACGAACTGGCCTTCAAGATGAAAGCCGACCTGGCCGGAATGGGCATTCCGTTCGGAGTTGAGGGCACCACTTCCGATCCCAAGTTCGTCCCCGACGTAAAGGGAATGGCCACCGGTCTGCTGAAAGGCGTTCTTGGCGGCAAGAGCGGCGCAGGTCAAAACAACCCCCTGGGCGGATTGACGGGACTGTTCAAGAAGAAGCCCTGACCGCCTGCGTGCGTCTCAAATAAAATCGGCTGCCCCACGCTTCGCGATTTTCGAAGCGTGGGCGCCACGGACCAGGATTTTTCTTCGCGCTCTTCGTCGAATCCTCTGCGTATTCTGCGGTTAAGAACCGTTTGACCGTAGCGGGCCAAAATCCGCGCCAGCAGCCCAGACCGCCCCAAAATGTGCTATTCTTGAAGCCTTTCGCGCCGCCACGTCGTCTTTATCCTGACTCGTTCGGATGGTATCTAGGTTGCAATCCCGGTGTCGTTGACAATGCCCGCGCCGCAGACCATACTCCGCCCAAGCTGCCAAAACTCGGCCCTTGGGATCAGGCGCGGTTGCAGCCGCTTTTCGCCGCCTCTCACAGGACGGTGTCTGAGCTTCTCATTCCAGGAGGAACGTTGTGTCGAAACCATCAGCCCCAAGAGCATTCTTCCCCGCCCTCTGGTTCCCAGCAATCTGGATCATCGCGATCCTCATCGCCGCCGTTGCGGCAGTAGTCGTCGCCGCTCCGCTTCCGGCCCGCCGTCAGCACGCGAGCGTAGCCGCCACCGCTGCTTCGCCCACGCCCGCAGCGAACCCGGCCGTGCGCAACCGCATTCAAGCCACCTACGCCGCACTCCCGCTGGCCTTTGAGGCCAACCAGGGCCAGGCCGATCCCCAGGTGAAATACATGGCCCGCGGCCAGGGATACAAGCTGTTCCTCACTTCATCGCACGCGGTCATGACTTTGTCGCAGAGACGGCCCTCGGAAGTCCTCGACATGATGATGAACAAGCGCCGCGGCGCGGCCGCAGCAGAAGCCCTGCGGAAAAAGCGGGCACAGCGGCGCGCGCCCGAATCCACCGCCGTCCTGCGCATGAATCTGCTGGGACCCAAGTCGCACGCCCAACTCGTGGCCGAGGATCTGCAGCCCGGCAAGGTGAACTATTTCATTGGACGCGACCAGTCCAAGTGGCGCTCCAACATTCCCCTCTACGGGCGGGTCAGCTACCGCGGCGTGTATCCGGGAGTGGACCTTGCCTTCCACGGCCTGTCGAAGCAACTGGAGTTCGATTACCTGGTCAGCCCCGGCGCCGACGCAGCGTCCATCGCGCTCAACATCGAAGGCGCGCAAAGCATCCACACCGACGATACCGGAAACCTGATTCTGGAAACCACCGCCGGCCCCGTGCAACTGCACCAGCCCGTCGCCTACCAGAACCGGATCGGCCAAGAGAAGACCGGCACCCGCGAGCCCGTGGACGCCCGCTTCGTTCTGAAGGCCAACAACGAAGTCGGCTTCGCCCTGGCTCCCTATGATCACAACCGCGAGCTGGTGATTGATCCGGTCGTGACCTATTCCACGTATTTCGGCGGCAGCTCCGCGGACTACGGAATTGCCATTGCCGTAGACTCCTCCGGCAACTCCTACGTTGCCGGGGCGAGCGATTCCACCACGATTCCGGCATCGGCTTCGCAGGGCGGGTCCGTTCAACTCACGCCACAGAAGAAAGAATTCGCTTACACCTTCGTCACCGAGATCAGCCCCACCGGAACGTGCGCTTTCACCACGTTCTTCGGCGGTAGCTCCGATGACTTTCCTGGTGGCATCGCAGTGGATAGCCAGGGTATTTATGTCGCGGGAACGACCGACTCCGATGACTTCCCGGTTACCAACAACGCCGTGCAGCCTGGACCGGGCGGTGGGCCTAACGGCAGTAACTCGGGCTATGCCGTGAAACTCGCGCTCAGTGGCGGCGCCATTGTCTGGGCCACCTACATCGAGGGCAGCGACGACACCACGGGCCTGGGTCTTGCGGTTGACAGCGGCCACAACTTGTATGTGGTCGGACAAACTTTTGCCTCCGACCTGGGCGGCGGGCCGGTCAACCCTCTGCCGAAGGGAAACGCGATCAACCTTGGAACGGGCTCCGGGGCAACTGACGGCTACATCGTCAAGCTCATGTCCGACGGCACTGCCTACCTGCTGGTCAGTTACATTGGCGGCAGCGCCGGCGATCTGGCGACGGGTGTCTCCCTGGATGGCGCCGGCAATATCTACGTCTCTGGCATAACCATTTCCAACGACTTTCCTGCCACCCCCGGCGCGGTCCAGACCACCTGCGGCACAGATGGGAACTGTAATCCCGTCTCCGGCAATCCGCAGGACGATGCCTTTGTGGTATCCATCAAGGCGAATCTCTCCGGCTATAACTACGCCACCTACTACGGAGGAAGCGCAATTGACGATGCTCTGGCGATCGCAGCCGACTCCACCGGCAACGCGTTTCTTACCGGCAGGACCTCCTCCTCCGATTTCCCCCTCAGCGGAACGCCCTATCAGGGTTCGCTGGCCGGCACGCAGAACGCGTTCGTCGTGGAACTGAACAAGACCGGAACCGCGGCCACCCAGAGCACCTACTTCGGGGGGAACGGTACCGATTATGGGTTCGCTATCGCACTCGACGGTTCAGACAACGTGTACCTGACAGGGCAGACCAGTTCGAGTAAGTTCCCTGTAACTGCCAACGCCAGCGGACCGTCTCTGAGCGGGCCCACCGACGCTTTTGTGAGCACGCTCAATTTAAGCTCAAGCAGCCTGCTGTTTTCGACTTACCTGGGCGGCGGCGGTGACGAAGACCAGTACTTCTCTGTCGGGATCGGGTTGGATGGCTCGAACAACGTTTACGTCACCGGCGATACGGACTCCGGCAACGGTTCAACCGCAAAGTTCCCCACTACGGCCGCGCTGGACGGTACCTATGGCGGCACCGGAAGCTGCACGAACTCTCTCGGCGCTGCCACACCCTGCCCGGATGCCTTCATAGCTGCATTTACACCGACGACAACCGCGGACTTCGGCATCTCGGCCACCACCCCGGCTGCGGTCAGCCCCGGAAGCTCCGGCATGTCAACCGTCACCCTGACCGCGGTCAACGGTTACACCCTTGCGGTCAACCTGGCGTGCAGCGTGAGCGGAGGCGGATCGCCCGCGCCAACTTGCAGCGCGTCGAGTTTCTCCACAAACCCACAAACGCCGACCGGCCCCGGCGCCACGTCCATATTGACCGTCACCACGACCGGCAAGACAGCCGCGCTGTACGGTGCGCCGAAGATCTTCTACGCCCTCTGGCTGCCCATCGTTGGCTTGTCGCTGGTGGGAATGCGCTTCAGTACGGACGGATCGCGGCGCAGCAAACTGCTCGGGTTCCTGCTTCTTGGCGTGGTCATGTCCCTGTTGTTCTTCCTCCCCGCCTGCAGCAGCAGCAGCGGAGGCGGAGGCGGCGGGGGCTGCACGGGTTGTACTCCTGCGGGCGGCTACACGGTCACCATCACGGGAACGGATGCGAACAACCTGTCGCACTCCACCCAGGTGACTCTGACCGTCAACTAGGACAGCAGTTTTGGAATCGCGGCGGCCGTCTTCCGACCTGGAAGGCGGCCGCAGTTTTTATGGCTCCGCGCCTAAGATCATGAGGTAGTGACAAGGTTTGACCTTGTCACTACCGATCATGACGCGGCCTTCGTGACCCTGCTGGAGTTGATGGTAGTATGGAAGATTCTCTCAAGCGATTCCTGCGATCCGTGCGTGAGGCGCAAAGCACGAACAGGCTGGGTTAGAATAAGTTCGTGACTCGCCGCAGCCGGCAGGTGCGCCGGCTGTGTCCGGCAGAATCGAGGGCGCCCGGGCGAAGCGCCGGGCAGCCTTTGCGTCGTGCTGGGAATCGAAGTGAATTGAAACGTAAACCTGCTCATGTTGAAATCTGAATTCTTGCAATCAAGGCGGAAATTCCGGACGGTGCGCGTCAGCCTCACGCTTTTGTGCCTTGCTGCCTTCCTGGTTGTGCTGCCGTCGGCGTCCGGGCAGAACTTCACGCTGGTGATGGCTCCATTCCCTCCGCCGGCGGCCATCGAGCCCGGCGGCACAGACTCGTCGAACCTCACTTTGGATAGTTCTGGTGGTTTCACCGGCTCGGTAGATCTCGCCTGCCAGGTGACCTCGGCGGCGACGAATCAGGTGGTGACCTCTCCCGCATGCCAAGTGAGTCCAGCCTCCAGGACGCCTCCGGGCGGCGCTTCCGTCACCATCACGGCCTTGGGTTCCACGCCGACCGGGCGCTATATCGTCACCGTCACAGGAACCGCACCTGGGACACCTTCGCTCCCGCCCGTGTCGGTTCAGCAGGATTTGTCGGTGCTGCCAGCAGTGCCACAATTCACGATTACGGTGAAAACAGCGGTCTCGCCCACCAGCATACCCGCCGGAAACGGGGCCACAGCGGTGATCAACATCAATCCCATCTTCGGCTACTCCAGCCCGGCAGGAGGAGTAACGCTGGCGTGCTCTTCGATCACTCCCCTGGTGACAATTCCTCCCATCTGTTCGTTCAGCTCGCAGCCTGTCATGGTGCCCGCCGGAGGAGCGACTGTAACCTCCACCCTGACGATCAGAACGTACGGCCCGGTCCCAGCGGGGGCCGCTCGGAGTTTCTTCGCTCTCTGGCTGTCCCTGCCCATGTTGGCGCTGGTGGGCCTGGGCGCGGCGGCGGGTGGGAAACAATCTAGGAAAGCTTGGGGTCTGCTGGCTCTTTTCGTCGTGAGCGGAGCCTTTCTGCTGATGCCGGCCTGCGGCACCAGCCCCAACGCGACCAGCACGCCGAACGGAATAACTCCCGCCAACTCCTACACCTTCACCATCGTCGGCGTGGACGCTGCAGGCCAGGCCTCCAGCAACACAGGTTCTTCCGGCTCCGGTTCCGCCTCCACCGTCACCCTGTCGGTGACCGCACCGACCGCCAACTAGAATCATGCGCCGGACCGGGCATTATCCGCCGAGCCGGCTGGCCCTGGCCCTGGCAGCGGCTGCGCTGCTGTTGCCTGCTCCGGGACTTGCCGCGCCGCGCAAAGACAAGTCGAAAATTCCCGCCGTGCGCTGGGATGAATCCCATCCCGGCTGTACCTTTTCCCGCAGCGACGACGGCAAGTACCGCTACGGACTGTGGTCTGGCGATGTCGGTATCACCCTGGCCGTAGATTCCCAGGAACTGGAGAAAGTTCACCGCAGGCACGAACCGTTCTTCAGCGTGCTGCTGGCGGTGCGTTACCGGGGCCAGGGGTCGCTCGACCTCGCCACCGAAAACATTTCCCTCGAGTTCGTGAAACACTTCCAGATCGTTCAGCCCGCGCTCGATCCCGATTCCTTCGCGCAAAAAGTGCAGGACGACGCCGACGAAGTGGATCACCAGGCCGCCCGCGACGTACAAAAGCATCCGGAAAAGAAGGCGGAAACCGAAACCTACGTCCGGGCCTTCCAAAAAGACGCCGCCGAACTGCTGGAATTTGTCGGCAAGAACAGCCTGCGCCCGGCGCGGATGGGACCGGCGAATGGCGACGCCAGCGGGTGGGTGCTGTTCAGCACCGACAGCAAGTGGATCAGCGGCTGGAAGCGGCAGGAGGAATTCATCCTGCGCGTGCCGCTCGACGGAAAGATGTTCGAGTTTCCCTTCAAACTTCCGCCCAAACCGGGCGAAGTGCTGCTGCGCAAGCGGGAATAAACGGCGTCGGACCTCAAACCTCAGACCTCGCACCTCATACGCTGAGGTCTGAGGTCGGAGTCCGGTTTAACTTGCCGCCCGGCGCGCCTGGCGCTCGATCTCGGCGGCCTGCTGCATGAGGATGTCGCGCAGCGAGACCAGTCCCTTCAACTCCTTGCCGTCCACGATGGGCAGATGGCGGAAGCCGAATTCGCGCATGATGAACAGGCATTCCTCCAGGCTTTCGTCGGCGGCGACGGCGCGCGGGTTCGCAGTCATGATTTCCGAGACCGAAGTCGTGCCCGGCGTGCGCCCGGCCGCCACTACCCGGTTCATGATGTCGCGCTCCGAGACGATGCCGGCAAGTTCGCCGCTGCGCAGCACCGGCAGGGCGCCGACGCTGTGCTCCATCATGAAGCGCGCCGCCTCCAGCACAGTGCGACTGGCCTCAATCGAATATACTTTGCGGTCTTTCACGAGATCGCGCAGGGTGGTCATGGCTGACTCCTTGGATGACAGAAAAGCGCATGCGAGCAAAACCTGAGCGGATTCGGCCAGCCCCCACGGCCAGCCCCTACGGTGGGCAATACTTTATCACAGGTACGGAATTTCGGTAGAGACGCAGCGAGCTACGGCTCTACAGACTAGCGCAGAACCAGATCGTGCTCTTGGTCGCGCACAGGCTCTGGAGTCTCCTCCCAAACCTCCGGCAGGTTGGAAGAGACATCCGAGGGAACGAGCCCCTTCCCAGCTTCGGCCACAGGCTGGGCCGGACGCGCCGGCCTGGAATACTGCAGAAGCAGCAGGAAAGGCAGCATCAACAGGAACACGACACCCATCACCCAAAATGCTTCGACAAAGGCAAGCATGGCGGCGTGCTGCTGCACCATGCTATAGATGGCCGCCAGGGCCTTGTGCGAAGCGGTAACCGAGTCGGCGCCGTGGGCATGGAAGTTCGCGCGCAGACCCTGCAGCAGTCTCAGGGTCTGGGCGCTGCCTGCGGTGACGTTCGCCACCAGGTGGTTCTGGTGCACCTGCGTGCGCCGCGCCAGGAATGTGGTCATGATGGCGATGCCGACGCTGCCCCCGATGTTGCGCATCAGGTTGAAAATGCTGGTGGCATTACCCATCTTCTCCGGCGGAATGCGCGACATGGCCAGCGCCATCAGCGGGATGAAAAGAAAGCTGAGCGCGACCCCCTGCAACACCTGGGCCCACAGAATGTCCCAGAACCCAGCGTAGAGATTGAGTCCGGAAAGCTGAAACATCGTGATCGAGCCGAGGACCAGACCCACCACCAGCAGGCGCCGCGGGTCAGTCTTGGTGGTCAAGTGGCCGGCCAGAGGCGTGAACAGCAGCGCTCCAATCCCTCGCGGAGACAATGCCAGCCCCGAGTTGTAGGCGGGATAGCCCATTAGCGTTTGCAGATACAGAGGCAGCAGGACCAGACTGGCGTAGAGGATAAAGCCCAGCATGCCGATGAGAAACACGCCCGCGCTGAAAGAGCGGTTCTTGAGCACGCTCAAATCCACGACGGGATGGTCGGCCATCAACTCGCGGATGATCAGGGCGACCAGTCCAATCACACACAGCATAGCGAACGTGCGAATGTAGTTCGACGAGAACCAGTCCTTGCGCTGGCCCGTATCCAGCAGAACCTGCAGCGAACCGATGCCCAGCGCCAGAAAACCAATCCCCCAAAGATCAACCCCGCCGCCGCTCCGCTTCACGTAGTGTGGATCGAATACAAACCGGTTCATCAGGAACAGAGAGAAAACGCCCACAGGCAGGTTGAGATAGAAAATCCAGCGCCAGGTGTAGTTGTCGGTGATCCATCCGCCGAGCGTAGGTCCGAGAATCGGCGCCAGCAGGATGCCGATGCCGAAGGCCGCCATGGCATGACCGTGCCGCTCCTTGGGGAAAGTTTCCAGAAGAATCGCCTGGGCCAGAGGTTGCAGGCCGCCACCGGTCAGACCTTGCAGAATACGAAACACGATTAATTGCGTCAGGGAATTCGCCATTCCACAGCAGAGCGAAGTCACCGTGAATCCGGCCACACAGGTCAGCAGCAGCCGCTTCCGGCCCATGTGGTTGGCCAGCCAGCCGGAGATGGGCAACACAATCGCGTTGGAAACCAGATACGACGTGACTACCCACGTGCCTTCTTCGTTGGTCGAAGCCAGATTGCCGGCGATGTGGGGAATGGAGACGTTGACAACGGTGGTATCGAGCACTTCCATGAAGGTCGCCAGCATCACGGAGAAGGCGACGACCCACGGGTTCACGTAACGTTGTGGACTGGCATCCACCTGAACCTGTCCCTGCCGGCGGAAAGCTCCGCCTTTCGTACTGCTTACTATGAAGGCAAGGCTGAAACTGTGCCGTGACAGGAGTCACAAGCGCCCGTGACGAATTTCGACCCTTCCTGAGAACGTCAGAAAACGTTGTCAGGAAAGAGAAACAGCGCGGATCACGCTCCGCGCCGTTCACGAATCTTGCTCTCTTGCGGGTTGGGTTATTGCAGGTGATTCAGCCGAGCTGGGGTGGCGTCGGCGGTGCTGGCGTCGGAACGCGGCGTCATCGAGACCACCACGAACTCGCGCTCCTTGTCATCCAGATCTTGCACGCGCAACAGCATTTTGTCCTTCTCCAGCCGGAACTGCGCCTGCCCGCCCACGGGGAGCAACACCGGATGCTTCTCGTCGCGCGGACGGATGCGGTAGATCACTCTTTCCGCCTGCACTACATACTCCTGGCACAGAAGCTCCTGAGTCTTCTTCTTTCCGTTCTCAGCCGTGCCGCACTGCACCGAATCCATCTGCAACAACTTGCCGCTCTGATAGGCCTTGGGTTCTTTGGCGTAACCGGCCGAGGCCAGGCCAAGAACAACCACAGCGCACAGCATCCCCTTCGAACGCATACTCGTACCTCCAGAAAAAGCGAACCCCGAATTTGAGGACTGCAAAATGGGGCGGTCCCCGCCTTATCGAGAATCTTTCCATGCCCCGGGAGGGCATGACAGGTCACGGCAGTGATGGGGCGAAGGTTACCTGCGGAAAGATGAAAAGCGCGGATACCTGTCGTTTGACTACTTCAGCGTTCGACCACTTCTTCCAGCGTTGGGAAGAAGGCAGGATAGGAGATAGCCGCCGACTCCGCGCCGCGGATGAGGGTTTCGCCTTGGGCGCGCAGGGCAGCGACGGCAAAAGCCATGGCAATGCGGTGATCGCCGAAGGAATCGAGCTCCGCACCGTGCAGAGTCTGGCCGCCGGGAATCTTCAGCCCGTCTTCGCGCTCCTCGACCTCGGCTCCCATGAGCCGCAGATTCCTGGCCACGGCGGCGATGCGGTCCGACTCTTTCACGCGCAGTTCTTTGGCGTCACGCACCTCGATGCCCTGTTCCGAGTAAGGCGCGATGGCCGCGAGCACGGGAATTTCGTCAATCAAAGCGGCCGAGTCGGCTCCAGCGATGGTCGCCGCCTTTAGCTTGGCGCCTTCGATCTGCAGCGAGCCCACCATCTCGCCGTGAATCTCTTCGAGCTGGGTGACGGAGATGCGCAGGCCCAACTGCATGAGGATATCGAGCAGGCGGGCGCGCGTCGGGTTCAGCAGCAGATTCGGGATCGCCAGCTGCGAGCCGGGAAACAACGCGGCCGCGCACAAAAAGAATGCCGCGCTCGAAAGATCGCCGGGAATGCGGGCCTCGATGCCGCGCAGCCGCTGGCCGCCGCGAATGCGGACTTCGTTTCCAACAGAACCGCCTGCACCAGCGCCTTTGCGCTGGACCATCACCCCGAATGCCCGCAGCGCCACTTCCCCGTGATCGCGGGTGCGCACGGATTCTTCGATTCGCGTCTCACCTTCGGCCAACAAACCGGCAAACAGCAGGCACGATTTCACCTGCGCGCTGGCCACCGGCATTTTGTAGTCAATGGCTTTCAGGGCCGCGCCGGTGATGCGCAGTGGCGGCTTGCCGTCGTGAGACGTAATGTGCGCGCCCATGGCGGAAAGCGGCTTGATAACGCGCTCCATGGGACGGCGGGAGAGCGATTCGTCACCGATCATCTCACTCGAGAACTTCTGTCCGGCGACAATGCCCGAGAGCATGCGCATGGTCGAGCCCGAGTTTCCGCAGTCGAGCGGGACGGCGGGCGCGGCCAGCGCCAAGCCTTTTCCCTGCACCGCGATGACGTTGTCCCCGCCGGCTTCGCGCTCCCAGGCCACTCCCAGGGCGCGCATGCAGCCCAGGGTGCTGGCGCAATCCGCGCCGGTGGAATAGTTCTCGAGACGCGATGGTCCCTCGGCAATTCCGGCCAGCATGGCGTAGCGGTGCGAGACGGACTTGTCTCCCGGCAGCCGCACACTGCCGCGCACGTTGCGGGCCGGACGCACTACGACGTGGGACTCATTCTTCATGCTGAGATCAATATAGCTGATGGGATTCGGGGAAAATGGGGACGACCGGCGATTGCAGAAATCAAATCTCCCTACGCCATCGCTCTGGCTTCCGCGGTGGCTTCTCGCAGAATCTTGGCCGGGACTTCTTTCAGCGTCACGCCGAACTCGAACATGGGCGTCTCGGTGCCGCGTCCCCAGCGGGCGACCTCCCAGTGCGCGCGCACGAATTTCGCGTCCGGGTGCGCGGTCAGATCGAGCAGCAACGGGGACTCGCCGGAATAAAACTTCTGGGGAAAGGCGGCGATGGATTTCACGCCCCACGCCGCGCCATCGGGCGAGCCGTAGATGCTGACGTCGAGCGATTCCTGCTCGATGATTCTGGTGATGGCGAGGGTGATGAGAAAAACTCGATTCGCGGCGCCGCTAACGTCCACGGCGGAGCCGTCGCCTTTGGCGGTGACCACAGTCTGAGGAGGAACCAGGATCGCTTCGGTCAGGCTAATTGTTGTCATGGCAGTTGTCGTCGCGGAGATTCTAACAAATCCTGGCTGCCATAGTTGGTGCTGACCGTCGGGCGGCCCTGCTCATGTGGCGACAGCCGCCTCGGCTGTCCGGTTTTAGCGGGGCTGATCCCTGTCAACGTAAGTCGTTGAGTCTTCGTGCAACTCGTTGAGTCTTCGTGTAAGTTGTTGAAAATTCGTAGAAGGGTCTTGCGAGGCTGCAGGACGCACAATTTTGTTGCGGACGATACCTTTCCTCGTGCCCGCCAACGATCGTCGTTGCCAGGGCCTTTTCCGGCTCGGGAAATGGCATTCCAGGAGACGCGTCCGAAGTGCAAAACTCTTATCCCACACGTTTTCGAGGAGCATACATACAAAATAGACCGTACATAAATGTACGTATACTATTATTCCTCCGGGTGCGGCCCGGTGAAGTCGTTGCAGCACGGCTTCTGCACATTCTTGAACTCCATCAGCTCAACGCGCGACAGGTCGGGATCAAATACATCGAGCTGCCACTTGCCGTCTTTGCCGATCTCGGCCTGTTCGTCGCCGTGGGGCTTCCAGCCGTGCGACTCCAGAATGGCTTGCGCCTTCTTCATGTCGGTGACGCCCAGCGAGATGTGGTTCATCACTCCGGTCAGTTGCGGGTCCATGTGCGCGGGCTGGTTCAGCATGTACTCCAGCCAGTCGGTGCCGTCCGGCACCTGCACGGCTACCCAGTCGTCGGGTGCGCCGGGCTTGTCGGCGCCGTGCCAGTAGAGGCGAAAGCCGAGAATGTCGCGGTAGAAATGATCTTCGGCATCCTGGTGGTACACCACGAAGCCGGCGTGAATCATGCGCCGCGACACGGCCGACGCAGCCGGCGGCACGGCCGCGCTCTTGCCTCGCTCGACGAATTCGATGCGATGCCCTTCCGGATCGTTCACCGTGAAACTCAGGCTGTGGTCGGAATGGCCCTGAATCTGCGAAGGCGGGAATCCCTTGCGGGTCAGGTAACGGCGCAGGGCGACGATGTTGTCGGTGGCAAAGGCGACGTGATCCATGCGGTCGGTGGCCTTGGCATCGGGCGCAGGGCTGTAGCCGACCCATTGCGTGCCGATCATGTAGCGCACCGTGCCGCCGGGTTCGACCGGCGTGGCGGACGCGAGGCCGAGCAGGTCGCCATAGAGTTTCTGCACGCCGTCGGGCGCAGTCGTATAGAACGAAACATGGTCAATGCCGAGAATTCGCGGACGCTCGGTGGAATGAGTCTGCGCAGCAGCATAGTGCAGCAGAGGCAGGATGAGCAGGAGGGAGATTCTCTTCATGACGTTCTCGATTCTAGCTCAACACGTCTTGTCCAACGCGGCCTCAGGGGCTGAAGCCCACCAGGTAACAGGCACGAATCGCAACGCTGAAGCGCTGCACCACCCAAAGGCACTGTTCCTAGATCCGCCCGGAAACTCAGATCCCATCCAGAAACTGGCGCAAGAGTCTGGCCGCTTCCGCGGGTTGCTCCCAGCAAGAGTAGTGCCCGGCTTTCGGGATCACGCGCAGCTGGCTGCCGGAGATGTGCTGGCGCATGAGTTCCGCCTCGTTCACGCCGGTGAGGATGTCCTCGTCTCCGGTGACGAGAAGCGTAGGGACGTTGATGCCTTTCAAGGTTTCGACGGAGTCGGGACGCTCGGCCATGCCGCGCTGCACCTGAGCCACGTCTTCGGGGGACATTTTCCGCATCATGCTCAGCGCGCCCTCGACCAGGTCGGGCCGGGTTTCGCGCGTGGCCTTGCCCAGCAGGCGCGGGATCATGGTCTCGAAAAACGGTTCGGTGCCGCGCTCGAGAACATCGTTCGCGGCCTGCAAGCGTCCGGCGCGAGCCTCGGGGTTGTCGGCTGGCGCTTTCGTGTTGCACAGGCCGAGCGCGGCCACGCGGCCCCGATGCTTGCGCCAGAATTCGAACAGGATGTAGCCCCCGATCGAAACTCCGATCAGCGGAGCGCGGCCGATGTTGGCATCGTCCATGACGCGAGCGATGTCTGCCGCGTGTTTGTCCATGGTGGCCGGGCCTTCGCCCACGCCGGAATCGCCGTGGCCGCGCAGGTCGGGCAGGATCACCTTGTAGCGAGTGGCCAGAGTTTCCGCCACCGGCAACCAGAATTCGTGGTGGGCCGGAAAAGGATGGAGCAGAACGACCGGGGAACCGTCGCCGAGTGTCCAGTATGCGATTTCAGCGTCACCGCTCTTGACGCGCTGGGAGGGAATTGGCTCCATGCAGAAAGACCTCGGTCGTCAGACGTCAGACCTCAGCCAGATGCGATTAAATCATAATCTGGGGCCCAGGCCTGAGGTCGAGGTCACACTCCGTCGAGCTTCGCTCGACGGACAGCCGAGGCGGCTGTCCCCACATGAACTACGGATTCGTGACCTGCTGCGCGCCCACCGGTGCTGAAAGCAGTAGTGGCTCTTCCGGCATTACGATCCAGGCGATGATGTAGGGAATGAAACCGATGCAGGTCATGATCGCCGTGATCAGCCAAACCACCCGCACCAGAGCCACGTCTATGTCGAAATACTCAGCGAAACCCAGGCACACGCCGCCGATTTTGCGTCCCACGCGCGGGCGCATGAGCTTGTGCCGGGCCTGCGAGGCGCCGACGCGAATGCCGCAGTAGGCGCAGACGGCCGCGTCATCCTGGATCACTTTGCCGCAGTGGTTGCAGTACATGGGTCGCCTCCCTACCGTAGGCTACGGAAATTGCAGGTTGAAAGTTCCATCTTACCAGCCGCATGTTGGGGCTGCCGCGGCCGCGAACTGTGTCCCTACTCCTCACAACTCAAGGGTGATGAACTCCAGCAGTTCTCCGGCGTTTACGATCCTTGTGCCGGGGAGCTGGCTTTCCGGGAAGTGTCGCTTGTTGCCAGTCACGAGGAAGCCGACCTTTCCCGCCCGCGCGCAAGCGATGAACTTGTCGTCTCCGGGGTCCGGCGAGGCACGGGGCATCGGAACGGGACGAAGATAGTCGCCCCGGCGGCGGAGCAAGGCGAGCAGTGCGTCAACCTCATCCGCGGGAAACCCAAACTTCGGCCGAAGCAGAACGTCAGAGTATTTCTGGAGGATCTCGGCGGAAAAGCAAGGCTTGACTAAGCGATGGTTGATCGCCAGGACCAGCAGGGCTTCATTTCCGGCGGACGAGATCATGGCCGACACGCGGACGTTCGTGTCGAGCACCGCGCGAATCATTTCCGCTTCTCGCGGCGGTAGGAAGAAATCTCAGCGTCAATGTTCTGCGGGGTGAGCTTGTCCAGGCCCCTCTTTTTGGCGCCGCCCCACGCTTTTTCCAGCCAGTCGGGAGGGGGCGCGGCGGTGCGAATAAAGTCCTGGATACTCATGATCACCACGGCCGGTTCTCCGCGCCGCTCCACCACAAAACGCTCGTTGTTTTCGACAGCCCGATCCATGATCTGGCCGAACTGTGTGCGGGCGAGATGGGCGTCTACACGGCGATTCATAAGCTGGCTCCGTCAATCATCAATTGATGCATTGATCATATCACAACAAAACCCCACTACTCCCGATACGCCTCCCGAATATAGCGGCGGGCCTGGTCGGCGGGGCCGGTATTGGCGTTGCCGGCGAGCACCGTCTGATATCGCTTCATGGCCAGATCGCGTTTCTGCAGCAGGTCGTACATCTCTCCGGCCGCCAGATTCGCCTTCTGCAGGATATCGGGATCGGGGTTGGGCGCGTCGTTCACCAGTTCATAGGCCGTGGCCGCCGCGGCCAGTTCTTTCTTGCTGCGCAACAGGTCCCCCAGGCCCCACGCCGCCATTTCGTAGTGCAGGTTGCCGTACTTCCCTTCCCGGCCGTTCTGCCACACCGTGCGATAGACCGTCTCGGCCTCGTCGAGGCGGCCGGCAGAGCGAAGCAGGTTCGCTACTTCGGTGAGGAAGAGATGATTTTTCGGATATTTGGCAGCCAGCTCCCGCATATCACCCAGGGCTTCGTCGTACTGATGTTCGCGGCGCAGGAACAGGCTCAGCATCACCTTGGCGTCCACGGAATTCTCGCCGTCACTCTTCGCCACTTCGCGCAGATATTCGAGGCCTTTGTCTTTCGACCCGCTCAATCCGGCCAGGGCGGCGGCGACCTTCACGGTCCAGGGCAGGTTGCCCACAACGTAGTTGTGCGTGCCCACGACCATCTTCGCGTCCAGATAGTCAGGATCCAGTTCGAGCACATGCTCATGGTCGTGGCGCGCTCCGACTGCGTTGCGCAGGGCCGAGAACCAGGCTCGTTCGACGATTCCGGTGTAAACGGAGAACTGGGCCCGGGTGACGCCGCGACAATAGAGGGCGCCCACATCCTTCGGATTGGCCTTGAGTTGCTGCTCCTCGAGGGCCTCGGCGCGATGGGCCAGGCCCTTGATTCGATCCTTCACCTTCTGATCGGTGGGGCGGGGAGCATGGCCGATGAAGCTGTCGTTGGAGTAGTCCCCGGTGTTCATGCCGCCGGTTTCGTAAAGATTGCGCATCAGCACTTCGGTCAGCAGATGGTTGACGGCGAAAGGATCGTTGGGATGCTTCTCGAGGATCTTCTCGAACTCCTGCGTGGCGCGGTCGTATTCCATGTTGTAGAAGTGATCAAAGGCGGCGTCGGTCTGGGGATCGCGAGGCGCACCGTGCGGGCTGCCGTTGGTGGAAGGCGCCTGACCAACGACCGGCAGGCAAAGCAGGAGCAGAAGGGGCAGGACAATCAGGAACCCTTGCGTGTGTCGCGCAGACTTCATCGAGAATCCTTCTAGTCAACCGTCGGTGGCTCTAGTCTAAACGAACCCCGCCCGAGCCGTGCCGAATCAAGAATGTCATCCCCGAACCCTGCCTGCTACCTCTCAGCCTCGCCGCGGTTCCCTATAATTTGCCCAGCCACAGACTGATTCGAAGTTGTGGAATCGAAGTTGTGGAATGTCGGCGCCCGGTCCGCCGAATGGAGCTCGGCTGGACTCGGCCCTGTGGTTTTGGATGCGGCTTCAGGGATTCCGGTCGCTGTGGATTGTCGTACCGGTTCCAGCCGTTATGTTCTGGCACGCAAGGGTCTTCGGCCTTCGGTAACTGAGGCATCTTTACCCGTTAGCTCGCGTAATTATTGCCCTGCGGCGGCGCGGCAACCAAGCCTCAAGAATTGCAAGTATTTGTTGTTCCGGCACTTAGAAGCGACCGCGATTTGGCGCTTGGAATGCCAAAAGGGCTTGAGGCTCTTCTTTGAGTCCGGTGTGAGTTTTCATTATGTCTGAAGTCGTGCAGCAAACCGAGCAGGAATTCTGGCGTCCGGCGTCGTTGGTGCTGGATGATGCCATGGTTGTCCACGAAGCCCTCCCCACCATGGCGGAAGCTTGCCCCGGCTGTGGGACCGAATTTCTGCTGGGATCCCGTTTCTGCCACTCCTGCGGCCGGCGTCGTCCCGAGGCCATCAGCGATGCGGCCCGAGCGGACGCCGCCGATATGGCCGGGCTTTGGGAGCGGGCGGTGCTCCGGGTCAAGTCAGTCGCAGCGAAGTTCCACTGGCGCAGAATCCAGTTTCCAGCCTGGCTCCACTACCTGCATTTCGACGAGATCAAACAGCGTTTGGGCCTTCCCACGGCGTCTCTGGCCGCTTTTATCATGGGCCTCGGTTGCCTTGGCGGAGCCCTGCTGGTCGGGCTGCTGCAGGTCAAGACTCTGGTGGATTGGCAGGCCATCCAGCTTTACCGCGCCGAATGGCTGCTGGCCGCAACGGCGTCGTTTGTGGCGGGAATCCTTCTGAAGAAACCTTCCGGAAACTAACTCTTGTTACAAATGGTTGTCCATCCGACCCTCTGGGGCTAAAGCCCCGCGTTCTTATCAGTCCTGAGCGCTACCCAAAACCACTTCGCAGACTAATCCCACACTTTCTTACCGCCTACGATTCATTGCCCGAGGCGACTGCGCGGCGCTGCTGGCCCATGCGGTACAGATGGTGGACCGGTCCGGTGCCGCGGCCAAGCGGCTGTCCGTAGGAGATGGCGGCGGCGACGTAGGTTTTGGCGAGCAGAGCGGCTTCGGCCAGGCCGCGGTCGAGCGCCAGGTGGCAGGCCATAGCGGTCGCGAAAGCGCATCCCGTGCCGTGCGTGGAGTTGGAACGCTGGCGCTCGGCTTTGAAGATTTCCTGCTCGATGCCGCGCCGGGTGGTGAAGCTCAACAGGTCTATCGCTTTCTCCAGATGGCCGCCGGTAATAACCACGGCCGGGGCGCCCATCTCGTGTAGTTTCGCGGCTGCAGCCTTCATCTCGTCCAGTTCCCGCACCTTCATGCCGGTAATGAAGGCGGCTTCATCCACGTTGGGAGTGACCACCTCGGCCAGGGGAATGAGCCGCTCGATCATCAGCCGGGCTCCGTCCCGGTCGAGCAGGTCGGCGCCGGAAGAGGACTTGAGGATCGGGTCCAGCACAATATTGGGCAGACGCGCTTTTTCTGCACGGTTCTTGGTAGCGCCTGTGGGCGAGCTGGACAAGAAGTCGGCCACCGCCTTGACTACCTTTCCCGAGCCCAGCATGCCGATGCGGACGGCAGCGATTTCCAGGTCCGCAGCCAGCTCCTCCAGGGTCTCGGTGACCAGGGTCGGGTCAACGGCCGCCACCCTGCGCACCCCGGAGGTGGATTGGACGGTCAGGGCGGTGATGCAGGCCACCCCGTAGCAGGCATGGGCGGCAATGGTCTTGATGTCAGCCGAGACGCCTGCCCCGGACGAGGGGTCGAAACCGGCAATGGAGAGCACGACTGGTGGTCTTTCGGCCATAATCCTCACAACCTACTGGCGCCCCGGGGGCAGCCCTTTCGGCACCAGAATCTCACATCGTCTGGCATTGGAACTCACTTCCGCACTCGGGTTTAGGAAAATAATCTTCGGTGCTGCCTTCGGAGTCAACGGTGTAAGCGCTTGATTCCATGATGTTTGTCTGTACGATGGAGCGCAAGTGACTGATTCAAAAAGGTTTGTAAATTATACCCTACTAGTTGAGCAAGAGTATTTACTACTATATAAACGTGTAACCCATGCGAAATAAAGGCCCTTCGCTCCATGTGCCTAAATTACCAACAGGTTACGTGTGAAATCTATTACTAGGAGGTCATAGCTGGGCCCCCCATTTGGCCTTGACAGCGCGTTTGGCAGGCCGATAGCATTTCAAAACCAACCAAAATACCAGCCTAGGCATGGGCACTTTTTGAGTATGCGAGGAGAACTGAATGCGAAGACGTTTAGCTCAAGGATTGGCGCTCTCTTTTCTGATCGCCAGCCTGGGAGCGGCTCAGGGACCGAACAACTCGGAGGCGACACCAAAGCCACTTAGTTCAGTCCAAAACAAGCCCGGAGTCCGCAAGCAGGCAGGCAAGGCCCAGCCGTATCAAATTGGGACAGCTTCCTGGTACGGCGAGGACTTTGACGGAAAACCAACCGCCAGCGGCGAACCTTACGACATGTACGACATGACCGCCGCTCACCTGACGCTTCCCTTGGGAAGCTACGTGCGAGTCACCAACCTGCGCAATGGCCGGACCGTGGTGGTCCGCGTAAATGATCGCGGGCCGATCGTGCCCGGACGCATCATTGACGTGTCCTACAGCGCGGCCGAGGCCCTGCAGTTCCGGGGACGCGGTTTGCAGAAAGTACGGCTGGATCTGGTCAACCCCCGCTCGCAAAAGCCCCATTACCAGACCGTTGCTTTGAATCAAGTTCCGGTGGCACAACTCCCGTAAAAAACATAGACTAAGCGGGATGCCAGCGGCCTCCCCCAACCTCAGACCGCAAGGTTTGCAGGGCGATCCGCGCCAACGGCTGATCATTGCCCTGGATGTCTCCACCGCTGCCGCCGCGAAGAAAATCGTGGCGGCGGTGGGGGACTCTGCCCTCACCTACAAAGTCGGCATGCAACTGTTCACCGCGGAAGGACCGCAGGTGGTGCGCGATCTCGTAGCCTCGGGGCGGGGCGTGTTTCTCGACCTGAAGTATCACGACATCCCCAATACCGTGGGAGCGGCCGTGGCGGAAGCGGCCAAGCTCGGAGTGAGCATGCTGACGGTGCACGCGGCGGGCAGCGGGAAAATGCTGCGGGCGGCGGTGGAAGCGGCGCAGGGCAGTCCGGGATTGATGGTGCTGGCGGTGACCGTGCTCACCAGCCTGGACGGAAACGACCTGGAAAAAATCGGCATACGCGGCACGGTCGAAGACAGCGTTGTGCGCCTGGCCGCGATTGCGCTGGCCAACGGATGCCGGGGCGTCGTTGCCTCGGCGCGCGAAGCGTCCACCTTGCGCGCGGAACTGGGGGAAGAGTTCGCCATCGTCACGCCGGGAGTGCGTCCGGCCGGGGGCAACGCCGGAGATCAGGTGCGCGTGGTCACTCCTGCCGAGGCGATCGCCTCGGGAGCCAGCTACATCGTAGTGGGCCGGCCGATCACGGAGGCCGCCGACCCGGCGGCGGAGGCGAGGGCGATTCTGGGGCAGATCAGCGGGTAGGAACTTTCCCCGTGCCGGGAGTGAGCCGGCCTTCTCGTCGTTTACAGCTTCTCGAAGAACTCGCAGGCCGAGCACGAGATGTAGACCCCGCCGGGGACGCCGCGTTCGCGGTCTTTGACCCGCTTCACGATGCGGGTGGGCTTGCCGCACTTGGGGCAATCCGTGCTCTTGGTGGTGTCCATGACCTTCTTGCGGTCAGCTGTCTTTGCGATCTTGGCGCCTACTGCCATGGTTTCTCTCCTGATCTCTGTCGCTATCTCTGCGATATTTGCGCAGCATGATCCGCTCTGTTGCTGCCGCGGATAGTTGTGGATGGAATGTGTCCGAAACCAGCCCGGAACTGACTGCAATCCACGCGGGCGATCCACTCGGGAAGACCTTTGCAGCTGCGTCTGGATGTTCTTCCGTCGCTCTTGATTTTACAGTAAGGTTGAGCCGGCTGTCTCGCTTTCGGAGACCGAGGGGCGGTCGAGCTGCGCTCGACCCTTCGGCTTCGCTCAGGGCAAGCTAGCCGAGGCGGCTGTCCCCACATGGGTATTTTCGCCCGCGAGCGTTGACCCATCTTCCCCACCCCTGCTACCTTCGTATGTTTGCCCGGCGGCTCGCGGCGCGTTCTGCTTGCGGCACGCGTGCCATGCGCGGTCTGCCTTGCTCGCACCGGCTGGGTCTGGGGCCCAGTTCGTGACCAGTCCATAACTACGGAGACATTCCATGCCTGCCATCAGGTTTCGCGGTGTTGACTTCATCCAGTTCGATTCGCTGCTCACGGACGACGAGCGGCTGGTGCGCGACACCACGCGGAAGTTCATCGAAGAAAATCTCATTCCCATCATTGAGGAGTGCAACCGGGCGGGGCGCTTTCCGCGCGAACTGGTCAAGCCCATGGCCGAGCTGGGCTTTTTCGGCGCCTCGCTCAAGGGCTACGGCTGCGCCGGCATGGGCAACGTGGAATACGGACTGGTCATGCAGGAACTGGAGCGTGGGGACTCGGGCGTGCGCAGCTTCGTCAGCGTGCAATCCGCGCTGTGCATGTACCCGATTTATGAATTTGGCAGCGAAGAGCAGAAACGGGCCTGGCTGCCGGCGATGCAGAAGGGCGAGAAGCTGGGCTGTTTCGGCCTGACCGAACCGGATTTCGGCTCGAATCCAGGCGGGATGCGCACTCGTGCGCGCAAAGTCGGCAATGAATATGTGATCAACGGCGAGAAGATGTGGATTACGTCGGGCTCAATCGCCGACGTGGCGATCATCTGGGCTAAAGTCGAGGACGAAAACGACCGCGTGCGCGGCTTTTTGGTCGAGACCGACCGTCCCGGATTCAAGGCCGACGACATTCACGGCAAGTGGTCGCTGCGGGCGTCGGTGACTTCGGGACTGTCGCTGCAGGATGTGCGCGTGCCGGAGTCGAACCTGCTGCCGAAAAGCGGCGGGTTGAAGTCTCCGCTGATGTGCCTGAGCCAGGCCCGCTACGGCATCGCGTGGGGAGCGGTGGGGGCGGCCATGTCGTGCTACGACACGGCGCTGCAATACTCGCTGCTGCGCAAGCAGTGGCGCGATCAGCCCATCGCTTCGCACCAGCTCGTGCAGAACAAGCTGGTATGGATGATCAGCGAGATCACCAAAGCGCAACTGCTGGTGCTGCAAGTGGGACGGCTGAAAGACGCGGGGAAAGTACAGCCGCAGCATATTTCGATGGCCAAGCGCAATAACGTGTGGATGGCGCTGGAGTGCGCGCGCATGGCGCGCGACATTCTGGGAGCGAACGGCGTGGCCGACGACTATCCCATCATGCGCCACATGATGAATCTGGAGTCGGTGAAAACCTACGAAGGCACGCACGACGTACATGCGCTGATTATCGGGCAAAACGTGACGGGGATTGACGCGTTTTAGTGGGCACCGAAAAACAGCACGAACAGTCGTAGCGGCCCCGTACTAGAGCCCAATTCGGGAGGGTCGATAATCCACTGAAAACAAAGGCGCGTCTGGATGATCGGGCCTTCGGATTTTCGACTGCTCCCACGCTGTGCGCGAAGTGTGTGAAAAAACGAGTGACAAATACCAAGGTTTGCGGATATCTTTGTGGACAGTGTGACCCTGTAGTAAAGCTGTACACAGGTGAACTTATGTGATGACAGTTGAGTTCTGCGATTCGAAACGGCGAGGAAAGTCTCGCCGTTTTTTCAGTTTAGGCGCGAACTCCTAGGGCGGCCCTGAAGGCCGGGTGCACAGAGTATGCGAAAGCAGACAACCCGCTCTGCATCCTCTTTAGGTTGTGCTCGAACAGATACGCATATCTCTCGTCATCCTCGTTGACGTAAACGCCCAGGAAGCCAAACCAAAGGAGAAGTTGAATAACTGGCTCGAATTCTTGAGCGGGGACCTTTGCCTCTCGCAATTTCTCTTCGACCTGTGCTCGCGAGAGGACAGCCGGAGCCGATATAAACGCATACGGAACATCGGCGTAGTCTGGCTTGACGTCTTTCATCTCCAATGTGATGTCCACGAGAGCGTCTTCTGAGTAGGAGGACTCGGCGTGCAGGATGTCGCTCTCGGTCACTCGGTCGCGGTTGCGGTTAATCGCGACGTTGATGCATTCGCGTACGAAACGGATGACTTCACGTGGGCGCATAAGAGTCCGCCCCAGGATGTAATGAAACGACGACTGTCCTTGGACCTGCAGGTCGAAGAAGAGCCCCCATAGCTCATCAAAAGACATCTCCTGTAGCCCCGTGCTTTGTCCAATTCGGCGTCGAAGTATGTCCTTGAAGACCTCAGGATCATTCCAATCAAGGATTACGGGCGTGTCCTTGCCTCGGTCTGCCGGTTCCATGATCAGGTGTTCGTATATGTCGTTTCGAATAAAGACCACAGAATGCAGTTCTACTGACCTGGACTCGAACTGTCGCTGCAATTTTCTGGTTGCCTCCAAGAGACAGCGAAGGAGAAGTATGTCTTCAGGTCGGGCGGCGCGAACCGGCCAGCCCTTATCCAGGTTGTCGAAGAGCAACCAGATATCTCTGCGGGTAAGACTCAAGTAGGAAGTCAGCGCATCGTTAAGTTTTCGGATGTCGCGGCTGTGTATGAGTTGAGTAATTTCGCCTGTACTTGACGGCAATTCTGCTGCCGCCTTCCTTCGTTCTTCGATCTGACCTACAAGCTTCAGAAGCCGCTCGGAAAAGTCGGCCTGTTCCGTTTCTTCATCTTCGCCGTAAGCCGCCACCACGTTCTCATAGGCCACCCTTAGCTTGGGATCGCGATACTGCAGCCCCGTCTCATAGTGGACGATCTGGTGCGCAAGCTCCATGAGAAGAAGGAAATTCCAAAAGGCGGTGAGAACATGCTGCTGCACACCCTCGCTCATTTCGGCCATGACGGACTCGCGGAGCTTTGCGAACTGGTGGCCCTCTGGTTTTAGATCCAGCACCAGATGGGCCCTACTGGGGCGATAGGTACTTCTGACTCCATAAAAAATAGCAGTCTTCCCAGCACCTTTCCGTCCAACCACGAGCCGCGCGTGTCCCCTCTTCACCTCGTAAAACTGCGCGGTTGGAACGAAGTAGCTCTCCAGCGCCCTAATCTCATTTTCCGCCGCGAGATCACCCAAATCGATCTTTTCGAGCGGTTTCAGAGGCAGGGTCGTCGGAACAAAGGTGTTGGTCTGAAGCTCCTCGATCACCGCTCTCATCAGGGGGGTGATCAGATCGAGGATCTGTGCCGCCCTCGTATACGGTTTAACAACATCTCTAAAGTCAAGCGCGTGCTGTGCCTCCCCTTCCTGCAACATGAGCACGTGCTTCCGCGCCGCCATCCCCATCCCGGCCATAAATGCACACCGGGCATTGTGAGCAGTCTCACCTCGTTCGGGGGAAAGCAGATGGAGTACCAAGGCTCTACTCGACATCACCTGCTTGTAGGCTTCATGCAAGGAGATGCGTGAGACCTCCCTAGAATCGAACGTTCGAAACTTCAGCGCAGATTTCTTGACGATCGACATGATCTTCACCATGCCGTCGTTTTCTATGGGGCTCTTCACCACGTACAAGGGCTGCGCTGTATTCAGGGCAGGCGGTTGCAGCCCAAGGGGCGGAAGATTCTGCCTCTCAAGAATTCCTGCCTGCAAATCCTGTGAGTTCTGGAAATCAAAATAGCCGAACGTGTCCAATATCCCCAACTCGTCGAAGACTTTCTTGTCACGGATGTAGCTGGTATCCCGAATAGGCAGAATCGGCACGCCCAGGCCGAGGGCATACCCAATTTCAAAGATGAGGTTGAAGTTCAACGTTGTCACGTCTGCAATGACCAACCGTGTGAATCGGATCGCCTTACAGACCTCACAGAAAATGATTTGGCCAGAAACCCCCAAATCCTTCCACGTGACCCAACTCTTGTCTCCTGCCATTATTCTTAGGTGCTGGACCGCGTTCTCGATCGGATTCGCGATTGCGGCGGGCTCAGTTGCGTATAGAAATAGCGCGTCTGACTTCACTGCTGTGCCAAAATTCTGGTCACAGGCCCCTTCCGCGTACTGGCAATAGCTTGGTGGGGTGTTAATACTGGGAAGTAATGGAATCTGCGTGGGCTCTGCGGACATAGATTTATTCTCCGCCGTGGTTGCTCAAGTGTACCCAATCGCATGCACATCCCGAAACCGGCCCTCTTCGGGGTTTGTATTCTCCAACGCCTCAATCAGGCAGGTCAGCTTTACCCGTACAACTCTTCCAGCAACTCGTAGGCGCGCCGCAGGTGGGGGATCACGATGCTGCCTCCCACGACCAGCGCGACATTGAGCGATTCTTCCTGCTCAGCGCGGGTTGCGCCCAAGCGATAGCCGTGGATGGCGTGGTAGACAATGCAGTCGTCACAGCGCAGGCACGCCGAGGCAACCAAACCCATCAACTCTTTCGTCTTAGCCGGCAGGGCGCCTTCGAGGTAGGCGTTGTGGTCAATGTTGTAAAAGCGCTTGACCAGGAAGTTGTTGGCCTTGTCCACATTGGCGTTGAGACGGGCGCGGGTTTCGAGGAAACGGCGCGCGATCTCACTCTTCTCGGCCACCTGCTTCTCGGTGAAGAGGTAGGTTGGCTCTTTGCGTTCTTGCGGCAGGCGGTCCGGGTGCGAGTGTTCTGGCTGCAGGCGGTCTTGCTGCATTTGTCCCGCCGGGGCGGGATGTTCGCTGGCTGGTGTACTCATGGGCGAATAGTAGCAGAGGAGACACTTGGTCAAGCTGGAAAATCCGGTTCGCCGGTTGACACCCAGCCGGTCGCGGCATCAATATGCTTTCAGAACCGACTAGAAACAATCCAGCGTTGGCAAGATTCCTGGCTCTGCGAAAAAAGCCGGAGTATGGGAATGCTGCTGACTGTGAAGAGACTCATGATGAAGCAGATCCCGGCCTCTATTCTGTTTTCTTTGCCCCTGCTCATAATCCACTCCCGGCCTCACTCGTTGCCGGCCGCACCAGCTTGCCTTCCGAAGGCACGATTTCTTCATTTCTTCAGGAGAACCTAATGGCTCGTCGCTGGTTGCTAATTCCGTTGCTGGGACTTTTTCTTACGACTGCTGTTTTCGCTAGTGGTCCCACGGGGACCATCACCGGAACGGTCACCGACCCTTCGGGGGCGGTGGTGCGCAAGGCGCGGATCACGGTGGTCAATGAGGCGACCAACGCCATGCGCGACGCGGAAACTAACGATGATGGCGATTTCACGGTGGCGCTGCTGCCGCCGGGCCGGTACCGGGTGACGGCCGAGAGTGCGGGCTTCCGGAAAAGCATCTTTAGCGAGGTCACGGTGAATGTGGACCAGACGGTGCGTGTGGACTTCGCGCTCGAAATCGGCGCCGCCACGGAGGAAGTGCGCGTGAAAGACACTCCTCCGGCCATCCAGACCGACACTTCGACGCTGGGCCAGGTGGTGAATAATCGTCTGGTGCAGGAGTTGCCGCTGAACCAGCGCAACTTCCTTGATTTCGCCCTGTTGGTTCCGGGGAGCCAACTGCCGGCGGAAGGCTCGCAGAACTCGACCCAGGGCGGAGCGCTCAGCGTCAATGGCGCGCGCGAGCAGTCGAACAATTTCCTGCTCGACGGAGTGGACAACAACGATCCCTACATTAACCAGTACGTGGCTCTGCCGTCGGTGGACGCGATTGAGGAGTTTAAAGTTCAATCCAGCGATTATTCGGCCGAGTATGGCCGGGGCGGCGGGGCCCAGATCAACGTCGTGCTGAAAAGCGGCACCAATGCGTTCCATGGGACGCTGTTCGAATACTTCCGCAACCGGAGTATGGACGCGAAAAACTATTTCGACGCGCCCGCTTGCGGCCCTACCTCGGTACCTGGCGATTGCGGAGGCATCCCGGCCCTGCAGCGCAACCAATTTGGCGGAACGCTGGGCGGCCCAATCCGTAAGGACAAAACGTTTTTCTTCGTATCGTATGAGGGATTGCGGCTAAGGCAGGCGGTGACACGGGAGGCCACGGTACCGTCAGAGGATCAATGGTGGGGAGCAGACTCCGGCGGAACTCCGTCCAATCCAGCGCCCGGAACAGCGCTGTATCTTGCGGGCGGATTTTGTTTCATTAATCCAATCCCGACCTGCCCCTATATTCCGACCATCTTGGGTCTGTATCCGCTAGCAAATGTAGGTGCGGCGACTAACCTTCCAAGTTCGAACACGTTCCGCTCCGCTCCTGTCATACGCCGTTCCGATAACCTGTACACCGCTAAGCTCGATCAGCACTTCAGCGCTACGGATACGGTATCTGCCCATTACTCGCTGGTGGACGAAAATATTTTCAGTCCTTTCGATCCCGTCAATGCTTTTACCTCGCTGCCAGGCTTCGGCAGCTTCACACTGAATCATGGCCAGAATGCGGGGCTGGAATGGACACGCGTGTTTCATTCGAAGTTGCTCAACGAATTTCGTCTGGGCTTCAACCGCATGCGGGCCACCGTGCTGCAGCAGAATCATGGCACGGACTTTAACGCGGCGCTGGGCTACCCTGACGTTCTGACCAATCCGGTGGATTTGGGATACCCCGACCTCTCGATTACCGGCTTTGACGGCATTGGCGAGCCGGTCAATTATCCACAAGATCGTCACGACACCACGATCCAGTTAGCCGACAACGTGGCGTGGACGGTCGGCCGCAACCAGTTCAAGATCGGAGTTGATGTTCGCCGCCTCCGGATTGATAACTACCTCGATTTCCTCGCCCGTGGCGAGTGGCTTTTCCTGGGGAATACCGGGGCTGGTATTTTCGGTCCGGGATGCGACGCCTCGACCTGTCCCTTGGCGCAGTTGCTGCTTGGCATCCCTGACGCGGCCATTGGAGTAAGCGGCAACACGTATAACAGCCTGCGCAGCCACGGCGTGAGCACGTATGTGCAGGACGACATCCACGTGGTCCCGCGCTTCCTGCTCAATGTTGGGCTGCGGTACGAGTACAACAGCCCGCCGGTCGAGGCGCTGAATCGCTTCAGCGTGCCCGATCTCAGCTCGAACTCCGCGACCTGCACTCCCACACCCGACTGCCAGTTCATCATCGCGGGCACGAATGGAGTTCCGCGGGCAACGTATTCTCCCACCAAGACCGATTTCGCGCCCCGTATAGGCATCGCCTGGCGGCCGCTGAAATCGGAGCGCTGGGTGGTCCGCTCGGCCTACGGCATCTTCTACGATTCTTCGATTGCTAACATCAACATTTTCCCGCGCATCAATCCTCCGTTTTACAACCTGTCGTTTTCTCAGCAGAACCCGCTGACCTGTCTGGGCGGGCTGTGCACGGTGCAGGACATTCTGAGCACGCCTGGAGGCCTGGTGCAGGACAACACGATTTCTCCCAAGTTCCGCGACGGGTACATGCAGCAGTGGAACGCCGATCTGCAGTACGAGGTACTGCCAAACTGGATGGTAGACGCGGCCTACGTCGGCTCCAAAGGGACGCATTTGAGCAACGTGATCGATCTGAACCAGGTGGACCCCAACACGGGGCCGCCGTACCCCCAGTTCGCTTCGATCCTCTATGTGGAGTCGAACGCGAATAGCAATTACAACTCCCTGCAACTGCGCTCGGAGAAACGTACGAGCGCGGGGTTGTCGTTACTGCTGTCCTATACGTATTCCAAGTCGTTTGACGACATCTCATCGGTGTTCGGGGGAAGCGTGGGCTCCGGCCTGCCCCAGAACTCGCAGGACTTAAGCGCGGACCGCGGGCCTTCGGACTTCAACGCCGTGAACCGTTTCTCGGGCAGCTTCGTCTATGACTTGCCTCTGCAACGCATGTGGGCTCACGGCCCCAAGTGGGGCGAGCGTCTTCTGGACCACTGGCAGGCGGGAGGAATTTTGACGGCCCAGACGGGATCGCCTTTCACCGTAGTCCTTGCCGGAGCGTCCGCATCCGCAGGGGCGGCATTTGGAAATCCGGCGCGGCCGGATCTGGTGGGCAATCCATTTCAGCCCGGCAACGTTGCGGCGAACCCCGGTTGCGTGGGTCCCAGCCAGGTGAGAGTGCCGGAAAGCTGGTTCAACCCCTGCGCGTTTGCGGCTCCTTTGCTGGGCCCTCTCGGTCTGCCCCTTTTCGGTACGGAGGGCAGAAATATTCTCACTGGCCCTGGATTCACGAACCTCGATTTCGGTTTGTCCAAGAGCATGGCGCTGGGCGCCGAGAACCACCGTCTGCAGTTGCGAGGGGATTTCTTCAACCTGTTCAATCATCCGAACTTCGATGGTCCCGGTCACGTTTTTGACTGTCTGCCGCTGCAGCCTTGCGGGCCACCCTACGGGGGATCAAGTTTCGCACAGGTTCTCTCGGCGAATGCGTATGGCAATAAACCGCCGCGCCAGATTCAGTTGAGCGCGAGGTACATCTTCTGATTTGGGGTAGTAACGTGGGCTACGCAGTAGGCTTGTCTCGGGGAGGCTCAATCGCAAGGAATTCTTCGGCGAAGCGGCGGGCGTAATTTTCCAGCAGGGCGGGAATGCGGTGCGGGTCCGGCGATTTCAGCACCAGGCCGGCGTGGTGATGTTTCTTGATGCGCAGGAAGACTTCGGGATCGTTGTAGCCTGAGGTATTCGGATTTTCCTGCCTGGCCAGGGAGAGAATCACTCCGGCATAGTCGCCGCGCACGGGCGGCAGGTTATAACTGCCGTCGCCGCCGGCGATTTCGATGCGCGCCCACTCACGCCACAGATTGATTCCGGTAGCAGCCTCGACCATCTCGTTGATGTAAGCTCCGCCGACCCGTGCGGCGCATTCCAGAAAGTAGAAGTGCCCGTCGGCGTGCGCCTGGATGAATTCCGCATGGGCGACTCCGCGCACCAGTCCCAACGCCGCAATTAAGTCGCGGTTGATCGCCCGCAATCCGGCATCGGCGTCGCTTCCCCGCGACACCGTGAACGTGGAGAAGACCCCACCGTGCGCCACGTTCATGGGAGGCTTGCCGTATTTGCTGACGTTGGCAAAGACGATCTCGCTCTCCGACACCACCGAATCCACGTGAAAGACGTCGCCCGGGACGAACTTCTCCACCAGATACGAAGACTCCTTGTCACCCAGTTGTTCGAGCAGCGGCCATAATTCCGACGCGGCGTGAATCTTCTTGATCCCGATCGCCGACGCCTCCTGGCGCGGTTTGAGCACCCACGGTCCAGGGACATGTTCGAGGTAGTAGCGGATGTCGTTGTGGTTCACGACCGGCACAAAGTCGGGCACGCGTACGTCGCGATCAAGCGCCCGCATGCGCATGGCCAGTTTGTCGCGGAAATAGCGCATGGTGGTGAGACCCATGCCCGGAATGCGCAGATGTTCGCGCAGAGTGGCGGCTGTCTCCATGTCGTATTCGTCGAGCGCGACAATGCGGTCCAACTTGTGGTTGCGCGCCAGGTGGGTCACTGCCTTCACGATGTCGGCAAGGGCAATCTCGGCCGGGAGATAGAACGTATCCTCAAGAGACTCGCGGGGCCAGTCGGCGTCGCGCAGTTTCTCGGCCGTCAGCAGAAGCACGCGGCAGCCTCGCAGCTTGCACTCGCGCATGAACTCCTGCCCCTTTTCGTAGGTGGTGATGCAGAGGACCGTTAGGGGGCGCGCGTCAGCCATGAGCTCCGTTCCGAATCGGCGTTGGGAATCCGGGTAAGGAGGATACCATGGCAGCGGCGAGCGCGTGTATCCGGTATTCCGATGAGAACCAACACTTCTTTTCATCTCCCCCAAGAGTGCGCTATAGTCAGCGCGGCGCGGGACCGCAAGCTCAAACGCGCGCAGAGAGGAATCCAATGAGTACGCAGACTCGTCCAGAAGGCAGGGCCCGCAATTTCGGGGAAAACATTGAAAGCGACCTGGCGTTGGAACTCCTGCGAGTGGTGGAGATAGCCGCCATTGCTTCGGCCCGGACCATGGGCCAAGGCGAGCGCAAGTTGAGCGACGAAGTGGCCACCGAGGCCATGCGCAAGACCATGGAGACCATCCCCATGCGGGGCACCATCGTCATCGGCGAGGGCGAGCGCGACGAGGCGCCCATGCTCTACATCGGCGAGAAGGTCGGCGCCAAGTTTCCGGACGGAACTGAAGTTCCCGAGGTGGACATTGCGGTGGATCCGCTGGAAGGCACGAACCTGTGCGCCACCGGCGCACCGGGTTCGATTACGGTGCTGGCGGCTTCGGAGCGCGGCGGCCTGCTGCACGCCCCCGACTGCTACATGGAAAAGATTGTGGTGGGGCCATCGTGCAAGGACGCGGTCGAACTGGACGCGCCCGTCGCCGACAATCTAAAGAATATTGCGAAGCGGCTGGAACGCGACGTGGAAGACCTGGTGGTGATTGTGCTCGACCGTCCGCGTCACGAAAAGCTCATTGCCGATATTCGCGCTGCCGGAGCCCGCATCCGCCTGATCGGCGATGGCGACCTTTCGGCGGGAATCGCCGCGGCCGTCATTGGAACCGGCGTGCACGCGGTCATGGGCTCGGGCGGAGCGCCGGAAGGCGTGATTACCGCGGCCGCCATTCGCTGCCTGAACGGATACATGCTGGGCCGCCTGGTGGTGAAGCCCGAGCAGGAAGAACGCCTGGCGAAGATGGGCGTCAAGGACAAGAAACGCATTTATGAGGCAGAAGATCTCGCTCCCGGCAAGCAACTGATCTTCGCCGCGACCGGCGTCACGGAAGGCGCCCTGCTCAAAGGCGTGCGCTTCTTCGGCGAGGGCACACGGACGTCTTCGGTGATTATGACCCTGCGCACCGGCAAGGTGCGATTCGTGGAGAGCATCCACCTGGAGAAGGGGCCGGATGTGAAGGTGAGGTTCTCATAGGCAGCAGGTCTTGGGTTGTGGGCCCAAGACTTGGGCCCCAAGATCGGCTACTTCAGATACTCCGAGTCTTTCTTCAATTCCTCCGGGATGGGCGGGAACGGCGGCCACTCCTGCGAGTATCCCTTCAGCAATGGAGTTGAAGCTTCGGCCCGCAGCGTGCCGTCGTGCACGGTGAACTTATGCGGATGCCCGGCGGAATACCCTTCCCAGAGGCACACGCCGGCATAAGCGCCGTCTTTGCGCAGGATGTAGTACGACATGTCCATGTAGCGCAGCTTGTTCATGTCGCCGTTGTAGTTGCGGACGATCCGTTTCAGCGCATCCAGGCCGGCTTCCTGCGGAGACATGCCGCGGCGCATGTTTTCGACGATGGTGTGAGCGCCGGCGACCTTGATGTTCTCTTCCCCGCTGCCGGTGGCGCCGGCCGAACCCACATCCTGATCGGTATAGCAACCGGCGCCGATCACGGGCGAATCGCCGCAACGGCCGGGCAGTTTGAAGGCCAGCCCGCTGGTGGTTGTGATGCCTGACATCTCGCCCTTCTCGTTCAGCGCCGAGCAATGGATGGTGCCCGTCGGCGGGAACAGCACACGGCGCACCGCCGCCAACTGGAAATCCTGCTCAATGCCAAGATCGGCCGCACGCTGCCGCAGCTGCTGAATTTTCTCCTGCCATACCTCGGCCTGCGGCTTGGAATCCGGAACTGGCGGATGCCAGTGCGGATCGGCCATACCCGGCCCCCACCAGTCACGATCAGAGTGATATTCCTTCCACAGCAGCCAGATCTTGCGGGAGCGGTCGGTCAGCAGATTCTCGCGGGGAAAACCGACGGCCACGGCGAACCGCTCAGCGCCTTCGCCGACCAGCATGACGTGGCCGGTGTGCTCCATCACGGCTTTGGCCACCATGGAAACATTCTTGATGTTGCGCACGCCGCCCACCGAACCGGCGCGCCGCGTGGGACCGTGCATGCAGCAGGCGTCGAGTTCGACCACGCCTTCTTCGTTGGGCAAGCCGCCCAGGCCGACGCTATCGTCGTTGGGATCGTCCTCCGGGCCCTTCACCACGCGGATCGCGGCATCCAGCGTGTCGCCGCCGCCCTTGAGAAAGGCATAGGCCGCCTCCACGTAGGCATAGCCGTTGTTGGCGCAGAGGATGACCGGGCGCTTGGTGGAATCGGCGGGAGTAGGATGGCCAGGACCGCCATTTTCGGCGAGCGCGTCGGGGATCCCGCGCGCTCCAACTCCGGCGGCGACAGCTCCGAGAACTGAGTTCTTGACGAAATCACGGCGTGAAACAGTCAAAGTTCCTCCCGATTCGCGGGGCGGCGGCCGGGCTAAAAATCAATGCGCAGACCGAACTCCGTTTCGCGCGGTGCGCCAACGGCGAAAACGCCGGTACCGCGTCCGACTCGGACCGTGTTGGTGCCGGAGTTCACGCCGGACGACGTGCCGTTGATGGCGCCGTCTGTACCAAACAGCGAGCCGAGAGGGCCGAAGTTTTTGAAATTGAAAACGTTGAAAAACGAGACGCTGGGCAGAATGGTCACGCGTTCGTGGAACTTGAAAGGCCAGCTCAGGGTTGTGTCAATGTCTTTGTAGTACCCATTCCCGGCGTTGTTCGCAGGCGGAGCCTGAATTGTAGGAATTACCGCACCCAGAGTGACCAACTGGTCTTGCCTGAACAAACCCGCGCTGACCAGGGTCTGCCCCGCCGGCGTAAGTGTGTTGCCGTTGCCGTAGGTGTTGTTGAAGTTCTGGATGTAGGCATTCAGCTTGCTGGGAGAAACCGAGCGCATGAAAGTTCCCGGATGCCCGATGCCTGTAGCGGCGGCGTTCAGGAAGTCGCCTGTGGTGCCATCGCCGGTCAGATCGGAACGGAAGATCTCTCCCGTGCTGGTGTAAACCGGGAGCGTCAGGTCGGATGGCTGAGGCGAGGCAAAGCCCCCAATCAGGCTGAAGCGCGGACCGTGGTGGGCAAAGTCAAAGATCGCGCCGAACTTGAACTGGTGGGTTCGATCCTGCGACGTTGGCCCCATGAAGGCGGTGGGGTTGCGGAAGTCCCAGGCGTTCAGAGTGAAGTGCTGGTCGCTGCCGTTGTCGCCGACGAAGCGGGAAAGCGTGTAGTTGATCTGGAGATCGAGACTGCCCACGCCGCGGAACGGATTGGCCACTCGTTGGCGATACTCACTTTGCAGGCCGTTGTAAACCGAGCGACCCATGGGATAGTTCATGTACAAATTGCCCAGTAAGGGATTAATACCGGCAAATGCGGCACTCGTATCCGGAGTGAGCCCCCAGTATGGCGTGGAATATCCTGCGTTGAAAACGGTGCCGGAGTCGAGGCCGTTGCTGGCAAAATCATTGATGCTCGCGGTTCCCGGGTTAGCCTTGATGTAGCAATCCACGGCGGCCTGCGCCTGGGCCACGCTCGCAGCCGGAGCGCAGCCAGCGTTGGCCACGGTATTGTTGATGGCAAAGAGAGCGGCTTGTGGCACGCCGTTGACGTCTTTTTCAAGATACCGCGCATCGCCGACGTGGTTCACATCAATCCCCACCTGAAAATGCAGGCTGATGTTGCGCAGGTAGTCCACGGTCAGGACACCACCCTTGCCGAGTTGGCGCTGGACACCAATATTCATCTGGTAAGAGCGGGCGGTGCGGAAATTGGGATAATAGGGATAACCGAGTTCCAGAGTATTGCCCACAAAGTTCGGATTCGGGCCGGCCCTGCCCACCGCCGCGGTTGCCGCCGCGTAGGCGGCCTGCAAATCGGCCATGGCCTTGGCTGCGCCTTCCGCGTTGCCCGCGCTGGGGCGGAGCGGCTGGTAGCACACCTGCGTGGCCAGGTCGTAGCCATCAATGGAAGAAATCGAGCCACCGCCCGGCATCGCAAAAGAGTTCGTTCCGAAGTAGGCGCTCGGGTTGTAGGGTGCATTGGGATCGCAGTACAGATACGGGGTCTGGTTGAAGAGGCCCGTAGCCAACTTGTCGCTGCGGTCGTACGACACGTTGTTGAAAATGTTGTTTTCGTAGTAGAGGCCGCCCCCGCCGCGGATCGCCGTTTTTCCGTTGTGCCAGGGATCCCATGCAAATCCTGCCTGTGGAGCAAAGTTCAGGTTGGGCTGGCGAACGCGGTTGCCTAAACCGGCCCCCCATAGATCTAGCAGATTTTTCACATTTGGCGGGCACGTGATCAACACGTTTGCCGAGCACGGGATGGGCGCCATATCGCTGTCCGTGCGTCCGGTGTCGCGAATGTAGCGCAGTCCGAAATTCACGGTCAGGTTGGGTTTAATCTTCCAGGAATCGCCTACGTAGGCCTCAAAGCGCGTGTCAAACAAACCGCCCGCGGGATAGCCGAAAGCTGGCAGTTCCGTGCTGAAGCCCTGCTCATTGCCGACGTAGCCGCCGGTAAACGGATAATCGCCAATGTTGGTACTGCAACCGGCAAAATTGGGAAAGTTGCAGGAATAGTAGGGCGTGGTCTGAAGGCTCACAGTGGGATCACTGCTTTGGGGCAAAAACGCAGCGTTGACGTAGGAGTAGAGCAGCGGAGCCAGGCCGTTGAAAGAGGCAAAGCCGCCGGTGGTGATGCCATTGACGGTGGCCCCAAAGCGAATAATGTGCGCGCCCCAGACCCGGCTAGCGTCGTATTTGATCTGCTTGTTGGTCTGGAACGTTTGTTGCGGCGCCAGGTAGTTCGGTCCGGTGTCGAGGCCGGTGTCATTGAAGAGTAGCTCCGCAAAGGGAAAAGGATTGATGTCGGAAGGTTGCGAATTGGTATCGCCGACGATCTGGTTATGGAACTTGAAATACCCCATGCGAATACTGTGGGACCAGTTGCCCTGATTGATATCAATGCCGAGGGCATGGGAAGGAGAATAGTCGCGGTTGGCGTAAAAGGAAAAGCCGGTGTTGGCCGATGCCGCAGAAAAATTCCAGTCATACGCGAACTTATAGAATACGCGGACATTTTTCAGGGCTTGCCAGTCGAGCCGGCCGCTGGCCTGCGAACTCTTGAAAGGAGAGTCAATGCCGCGCGTCAGAGCCTGGAAAGGAGTGCCGGCGACGACTGATCCGAGGCTGTCCTGCTTGAGACGTTCGGAATCAATGAAGAAAAAGAGCTTGTCCTTGAGGATGGCGCCGCCGAAACGGCCGCCAAAATAGCTGCGCTGAAACTGCGAAGAAACCGCCCCGGGGAGATCGGCAAACCCGGCAACGTAGTCGCGGAACTGGTAGAAGGCCTGGCCGTGGTAGGCGTTCGTGCCCGAGCGGGTGGCCACGTTGACGGTGCCGGAACTAGTAACTTCTGAGGAAATATCAAATGAAGAGCGGCCAATATTGAATTCCTGAATCGAGCTCAACGCGATGTTTTGCGTAGTAGTGCCCACCGTCTCGTCGCTGACGTCAAGGCCGTCCACTTCGATGCGGGGCGTGCGTCCGAAATCTCCGTTGATCGAAAGTGAGTTGTAGCCTACTTTCGTCGGATCGAACGCCACGCCGTCTTGCATCTGGACGCCGGGTTCGAGTTGCGCCAGATCGAGAAAACTGCGTCCATTGATGGGCATATTGTCAATCTGTTCGCCGCTGAGCACACCTTGCACCGTGGATTGTTCGGTATTGACGGTGATGGCTGTGGTTTGCACTTCAACCGTGGTGGTCTCCTGGCCGATCTCCAACTTTACGTTGCCGGAGGAGGTCACGGTGATCTGCACCGGGATGTTGAGTTGCGCTGTCTTGAATCCCGTGGCTTGCACACGAACCTGGTAATCGCCCACCGGCAAACCACCTGAGTTGTAAGCGCCCGCCGAGGATGTTCTTACGGTGACGGTCTGCCCAGTAGTGCGCGACGTAATCGTGATGGTCGCGCCCGGCACGACGGCGTTGGTCTGGTCGGTAATGGTCCCCTGGATGCTGCCCTGGCTGACCGTGGTCTGCCCCAACGAGGCTAAGCACAAGAGTGAGATCAACGAGGTATGGAACGCAATCCAAAAGAAGATGCGGAAGCTTACGCGGCGGAGTTCAGATGAAGGCATGGGGCCCGTCCTTTCCGGCAGACAGTCGCCGGTTTCTCAAGAACGGGCCCATTCTAGGGCTTAGCCGTCACGACTCTCAAGTTTATTCTGAGCCAAAGGCTTGATGCACGGGGCACCTGAACCATGGCAGGCAGGTGCGAATGTGGTGGTGAGACTGGCGCCAGCGGCAGACGGAGCACTCCCCTCAAACTGATAGTGCTCCGCAACTTCCACTTTCTCAGCGGCTGGCGAACCTGCGCAGGCGGCCGGGATAGGCGGCGCCGGCTTTTCCCAACTGCTCAGCCACGGTAGGACTGATGGGCTGCACATTCTCGGAACGGAACCGCAGCAGGGCGGCGATGTTGCCCACCTTGTCGAACTCGGGATCGTCCTTGACGTAGAAGGTTTCGATGTCGCGGCGAATCACCCGGGGCAGAATGGCCTCGGCGACGTCAACCACTTCGTGCGTGGCCCTCCCGCAGACCGGGCACGTGGCGACGAGGTGCGCGTCCAGGTGACCGCAGCCGCCGCACTCGACGGCGTGCGCCTGCAAGTTCTCGCCCAGCAGCAAAGTCTGCACTTCTCCCATTTCGAGCGAGCGCAGCACACGGCGCAGCCCGGTCGCGCCTCTTCCGTTGCTATGTGCCTTGTTCACGACCTGGCTGACCAGTTCTCGGCGGCGGTCGCTTTGCCAGGACTCCACGATCTGCTGGGCGCGAGCGCGGATCAGGTCGGGCGTGATGTGGGCCAGGTCGGCGGAGAAGCGCCCGATCAGGGCTTGAGAAACATAGGGATGCAGTTGCGGCTCCAGTTGCGCGCGGTGGGCTTCCTGACAACCGAGAATCCACTTCTCGAACACGCCCTTCTCCAGCGACTGTTTCAGCGCATCGGCCACGGCCTTGAAGTGCTGGCGAGCTTCGTCATCTACGCGGCGCTGCGCGTGGCCGCCGTCGTAGCCGGCAAAACCGTCGCTGCGGCCTTTGCGGGAAAGAAACTGGAACAGCCCTTCGCGTTCAGCCAATTCGCCCAGGCGCAGATCGAAGATGCGGGCCCGGTGCCGGTCCACCAGCACTACGCCCAATCGCGGAAAAGCGCCAAGCAGATGCGCCAGGGGCTTGAGATGGAAATGGCGGCCCACCAACAACTGCGTGCCCGGCAGAGTCGCAGGTAAATCAAATTCGCGCCAGACTTTGCTGGCAGCACAAGCGAACACGGCTTTGGCGTGCGACCCGTTGCCGCGAAATTCGGCGGAGCGTTGCAGGATGCGGTCTACATCGGCGCGGGCGGCGTCCCTTCTGCCCTCTACGCCTTGACGCTCTTGACTCTGGCGATCGAGGCGGTGCAGGGCTTCCCGTGCCAGGTCCTTCATCAGAATGGCGTCTTCCTTGTGCGCTTTGTTCCGGGGTGCGGAGGGCTGAAAGTAAAAGGTGACGGCGCAGGAATTGGGATCTTCGAACTCGGCCAGTTCCTGGATTTGTTCGCGAGTGATGCTCATACGGATCCTCCTGGAAATACCGTGGGATCTAAGCCGCGCCGGTGGGGGTGAGCCGGGCCTGGAATTCCCTGGCCAGGCCGGGCGACCGGCGCAGGTGGTCGCGCGCCGCCGAAATAAACGTAAGTACCCGGTCGGGCGGAAGACCGGTAATCACTGCAATCTCGTCCACGTCAAACCCCTCGATGGCGTGGAGAATGAATGCCTCCCGCGGGCCGGACCCCAGATCGCGCAGCGCGGTTGCGATCAGCCGCAGCATTTCGTCGGAGGCCAGGATCTGCTCGGGAGTAGCTACGCGGGAGTCAGGGATCACGGTCGCGCCGGTAATGGATTCATCGGGCTGATGAAATTGCAGTTCCGATTCGTCGCTGGCCTTGACGTTGCGCTGCCGCGCCGAATCTTCCAGAGGCACTGCGTGCCCATCGGTTTCGTCGGTACGCGAAAGCTCATCGAGGGCCTGCAAGGCCAGCCGGTAGAGCCAGGGTTCCAGCGCCAGGCGCTCGGGCTTCTCCTGCCCGTTGCCCAAAGCGGCGGCGATGGTTTCGTCAATCACTTCCTCTTTGGTCAGGGTATCGGGAGCCACGTTCCCCTGGGTCTCTCGAAAGTAGATTTCACGCTCCACAAAGCGCTCCAGGCGGGCCAGATTGACGTTGACGTAAGAGCGCACATCATCGGCGGAAATGGTTGGCGCATAAACCGCGGCCAGCGTTTGTTCGAAGGGAATTTCGTGCACGATTGCACCCGGGCGGGCGCTATCGCCGCGCTTGCCGCGCTGCCATTTGTGCGACGAACGCAGAATCTCCTTGTGTTTGTTGACCTGCTGCAGCAGGTCTTCAAACGCGCTCTTCACCGCCGCCGTGGCGGTCGGAGCCTTGGCCTGCACCGCCAGTTGCCCCGAGGGCAGACGCAGGTTCAGGGAAACGCTGGTGCCTTCGCGCGGCGAGACCTCCTCCACCACTCCTTTCAGGTGGATGAGTTCCGGGCGGAACACCTGCAGGCGTTTCTGCAGTTTCTCGATCTGGTGTTGAATGTCTTTTTCTACGGCGGGAATTTTAGAAAGACGGTAACTAACGTGCACGTTCATGAGCGCCTCGGCCTTGCTAACGAAGTCGCGCAACCAGGTGCTACCTGAGAAAATTGTACACCCCGGCGGAAAGAGGGCAAGCGGAGAATCGGCATCGAGCAAAGACGAGCAGACATTTTCGGGAAAACCAAACGGGACAAGACGTTGCGGCCCGAACGGCAAGCGCTTTATCATCCGGGGACTATGAGACTCGCAAGACTCCTGCTATTTACATCATTCACCGCTGCCGCCTGGGCGCAGGCTCCAACTCCGAAGGAAGTCGAAAGCGTTTACCCCGACGCGCACGCACTCTACCTCGATCTCCACCAGAACCCGGAACTCTCGGCGCATGAGACGAAGACCGCCGAGAAATTGGCGGCGCGCCTGCGCAGCGCCGGCTATGAAGTGACCGAACACGTGGGCGGTACGGGCATCGTCGCCATTCTCAAGAATGGCGCTGGCCGCACCATCATGCTGCGCACAGAACTCGATGCCCTGCCGGTCGAAGAAAAGACCGGCCTAGCCTACGCCAGCAAAGTGCACGCCCAAGACGATGCCGGGCGCGACGTCCCGGTCATGCACGCCTGCGGGCACGACTTGCACATGGCGTCGCTTCTGGGCACAGCCGAGATTATGGCGCGCAGCAAGGACTCCTGGCATGGAACGCTCATGCTGATCGGCCAGCCCGCCGAGGAGACCATTGGCGGAGCCGATGGAATGATCCGCGACGGCCTGTTCACGCGCTTCCCCAAGCCGGACGTGGCCGTGGCCTTGCACGTTGGAAATATCCTTCCCGCGGGGACGGCCGCGATCACTCCCGGCATCTACAACACGAATTCGGACTCGATCCGCATTACCATCTTTGGCAAGGGCGGGCACGGTGCGTTGCCGCACACCACCGTTGATCCCATCGTGATCGCGGCGCGGACGATTCTCGCGTTGCAGACTATTACCTCGCGCGAAGTGAAGCCGGGCGAAATGGCGGTAGTGACGGTGGGCTACATCCGGGCTGGAACGAAGAACAACATCATTCCGGATCAGGCGGAGATGGGGCTCACGGTGCGGACCTTCAAGTCGGAAGTGCGGAGTCAAGTCCTCGCCGCCATCACCCGCATTGCGAAGGGCGAGGCTGCCGCGGCCGGGGCTCCTCGCGAGCCTGCGGTCGAGCGTTATGAGGGCACGGATCTGGTTTACAACAATCCCGCGCTAGCCGAGCGCCTGCGCGCGCCACTGGAAGCAGCGTTGGGAAAAGACAACGTTATTACCGGCGAGCCGATCGCGCCTTCGGAGGATTTCTCATACTTCATTGGGCAGGGCATTGCCGGTTTCTACTTCTCGCTGGGAGGGGCCGATCCCGAGAAACTCGCGCAGGCCAAGGCCGCGGGAACGCAGCTGCCCTCGAATCATTCACCGCTGTTTGCGCCGGATGTGGATCCGGCACTACACGCGGGAATCACTGCCGAAGTGGCCGTGCTAAGGAATCTGCTGAATACGTCGGCGGAGGAGCTGCGGAAGTTGACGGTGGAGCAGACGGCACATTGATCGGGTTGACGGGCCCAAGAACGCCGCATCGAAGAGTACCGTTCCTGTAGTTACATAATCGATGTTACAATGCGCAGGAGATGATTCGCTTCGAGTGGGATCCGCTCAAAGCGCGAGCGAACGAGCGTAAGCACGGCGTGAGTTTCGAAATCGCCCGGTATGCCTTCGACGATCCTGACGCGCTGATGAATCACGAACGGATTGAGCGCGGAGAGCGGCGCTGGCAAACGCTGGGTATGGTGGGCGGCACACTATTGCTTCTCATCGCTCACACAGTCGAATTCGAAGAGCAAGAAGGGGAGATCATCCGCATCATCTCGGCACGACGGGCCGAACGCAAGGAGAGACGGCGATATGAAAAAGCGCGTCAAGAGAATCGCGAACGGTAAGCCGCTGACTGCGCGGCAGCGCAAGGAAATTGCGGTGATCGCTGCCATGCCGGACAGCGAGATCGATTTTTCCGATATCCCGCGGCTACCGGAAAGCTTCTGGAAGAATGCGGTGCGCAATCCGTTTTATCGTCCGGTAAAGCGGCAGGTCACCGTGCGCCTGGATGCGGATGTCATCGCCTGGCTGCGCCGGCAAGGCAAGGGCTACCAGACGCGGCTCAATTGTCTTCTGCGGGCGGCAATGCTGCAGGAAGTTGGGAAGCGATAAAGCTTTGAGCGATCTGAGCAAGGAACAAGAAAGAGCCTTTCGAGCTACACCGCAACCGTAACCGAAGTCTCGGTTCTAGTCACCGGCCGGTAGAGCGTGTCGCGCTCGATAGGCTCGCGGCCGGCGGCGCGGATCAGGCGCTCCAATTCTTCGCGGCGCATGCCCTGCGGAGTGGTCGCGCCAGCATCGTGGTAAATCTTTTCTTCGACCACCGTGCCATCCATGTCGTCGGCGCCGAAGCGCAGAGAAATCTGCGCAATCTTAGCGGTCATCATCTGCCAGTACGATTTGATGTGCGGGAAGTTATCGAGCACCAGCCGGCTGACCGCGATCTGCTTGATGTCGAGCATGCCGGTGGTCTTCGGCAGATGCTGCAGCGGCGTGTTGTCGGGATGGAAGGCCAGCGGAATGAACGTCTGGAAGCCGCCGGTTTCGTCCTGCAGCGCGCGCAGTTTGAGCAGGTGATCCACGCGGTCTTCGTCGTTTTCCACGTGGCCGTAGAGCATGGTCGCGTTCGATTTCAGCCCGATCTGGTGAGCGATCTTGGCCGTTTCGAGCCACTGGCCGCCGTCAATCTTGTGGTCGCAGATGATGTGGCGCACACGGTCGGCGAAAATCTCGGCGCCGCCGCCGGGCAGCGAATCCACGCCTGAGGCTTTGAGCTGTTCCAGCGTTTCGCGAATCGAGAGCTTGGCGCGCTTCGACAGATACGCCACCTCGACCATGGTGAAAGCCTTGAGGTGCACCTGCGGAAAACGCTGCTTGAGACCGGAACAGAGATCGAGGAAATACTGAAACGGCAGGTCGGGATGGAGCCCTCCGACGATGTGAAACTCCGTGACCGCCTCGGTGTATCCGGAAGCGGCGGTCTCGAAAGCTTCTTCGAGCGCCATCGTGTAGGCACCGGGAGTGTCCTTCTTGCGGCCAAACGCGCACAGGCGGCACGCCGCGACGCACACGTTCGTGGGATTGATATGGCGGTTGACGTTGAAGTAAGTCTTGTCGCCGTGCATCCGCTCGCGCACGGAGTTGGCCATCCAACCCACGGCGAGAATGTCGCCGGTGCGGTAGAGGGCAAGGGCGTCGTCGGCGTTGAGCCGCTCGCCGGCCATCACTTTGGCGTGGATCGGCTGAAGGCGCGGGTCGTCGGTTTGAAATGGATGTTCCTGGCGCAGAGCAGACATCCTTTTGATGATATCGCAGGAGCGGCAAGAACGGGAGCTTGCGATCAGCGGGTACTGATCTAAATTTGTTTCAGTACCGATCAGCGCCAGCCTAACGTCCCGATGCCAGTTTCTTCTTGGCCAGTGGCCGCGCGAACGCGTTGGTAGGGCTGTGGCTGTTCACCTCCAGAACCTTGCGGTAGTAATCCTTGGCCTGGGCCGCGTCGCCGGATTTCTCGTAGGCTTCGCCGAGCAGCGCCAGAATCAACGGATCGTGCTGGTCGGCTTTCTGTAATTCTGCAATCGCGGTCTTGTAGTCTCCCGTGTAGAACGCGACATAGCCGGTGAGATACGGATAGAAGCGCGCCTGATCGGGATTATTGGCCTTGTCGAGCGCGGCCTTGGCGGCGGTCACGTGTGATTGCGCTTCCGTGGCGTTGCCCCGGCGAGCGGCGACGCGGGCCTGCGCATTTTCCCAGCGGAACAGCCACAGATTCTTGTCGGCATCGGAAAGGTCGGTCTTGCGCCCCGCCGTTTCATAGCCCATCTCGTACCACTTGTAGGCATGGTCCGCGTCACCCGATTCGAGGTAGATGCGGGCGAGTTCGTTGCAAATTTCCGCGGCAGGGATCCAGTCGCCTCTGGTCACGCGTCCGTTGAAAACCTGCACCTCCCACTCCGACGCCTTGGAAACATTGCCTTCGAAGGCGTAAGAAACTGCCATCGAACGCAGAGCCTGCTGCCGGGACTCTGCCGGAGCGACTTCGATAGCCTTGGCGAGATGCTCCCGCGCCGCCGCGTAATCGCCCTTGAGATCCAGCGCCATCCCCGCCCCCAGATGCGCCTCATACAGATTCGGAGACTTGTCGAGCGCCTGGCGGTAGAGAGCGAGAGCGTCGTCCTGCTTGCCATCGCGGCTCAGCTTTTGGCCCTGTTGCACCAGGTCCGCGGCGCTTCCGGGCGCTGGCGCGGGCGCCGGCTGTTGAGCGAGAGAAAGAGGAGCTAGCAGAAAAAGAGCGAAGGTTGTCCGAAACATGAAGATCCTCCCATTGCGTCACGGATTATGACATGCGAGCAGCGGCCAGCGTAAGACCCGCCGGTCCATTCTCTATTTCCGAAGCAGCACGTCCCCGGCGACGAACACAAAGAACAACACCGAGATGACGCCGTTCATGGTGAAAAATGCGGCATTGAGCTTCGACAAGTCGTCCCGCTTCACCAGGGAATGCTCGTAGAGCAGCAGCAGAACCACGACCAGAACGCCGCAGGCAGCAAGTTTCCCCATCCCGAACGCAATCAGTAGAGCCACCAGCAGGCCCGCCATCACCAGGTGAAAGGCGCGCGCAATCCAGAGCGCCGGGCCGATGCCGAAGTAACGCGGAACCGAATGCAGCCCCGCCTGCTCGTCGAAGTCAAAGTCCTGGCAGGCGTAGAGGACGTCGAAGCCTCCGACCCAGAACGTCACAGCCGCGGTGAGCAGCAAAATGCGAGGGTCGAGCGATCCGCGCACCGCGATCCAGGCGGCGGAGGGCGCAATGCCGAGCGCAAAGCCAAGCACCAGGTGCGACCAGCGGGTGAAGCGCTTGGTGTAGGAATACACCAGCAACACAGCCAGAGCGACCGGCGAAAGCCACAGCGTCAACCGATTCAACTGGCTGGCGGCGAGAACAAAAACCGCGCTCGACACCACGACGAAGGTCGCCACGAACGCAGGCGTGAGATGACCGGCAGGCAGAGCACGGGTGCGGGTGCGCGGGTTAGCGGCGTCAATCGAGGCGTCGGCGAGGCGGTTGAAGGCCATCGCCGCCGAGCGTGCGGCAACCATGGCGACGATGATCCACAACAATTGGTGAAGCGTGGGAAATCCGCCGGCGGCGAGCATGGCGCCGCAGAGGGCGAAGGGCAGCGCAAACACGGAGTGCTCCCACTTGATCATCTCCAGCGTCAAGCGCAGGTTGTGCAGAACAGGCACCGGTAGATTGTAAAGCAGGGGTCAGGGATTAGGGATCAGGGGTCGGCCTCCCTACGCCCTAATACCCAGCACCCGAAACGAGCGGCACGAAGCGGCACAGTTCTCGCAACTGAATGTGCGGCCGGCCGTTTTGCATACGGATCAACCGCAATTGCTGCGAGTCCGCAAGACCCACGGGGATGATCATGCGTCCGCCTTCGGCCAGTTGCGCGAGAAGCGCGGGCGGTACCGCGGGAGTCGCCGCAGAAACGATGATGGCGTCGTAGGGCGCGCGCGCCGGAAAACCCTGACTGCCGTCGCCGACCATCACTTTCACGTTGGTATAGCCCAGACGGGAGAGTGTTTCCGTCGCCTCGGCGGCGAGCGAGGCGTGCCGCTCAACCGAAACTACCTGCGCCGCCAGTTCCGCCAGCAATGCGGTCACGTAGCCTGATCCCGTCCCAACCTCAAGCACTCGATCCGCCGCCGTGAGCGCCAGCGCCTCCAGCATTAAAGCAACGATGTAGGGCTGAGAAATCGTCTGATTCTCGCCAATGGGCAAAGGATAATCTTCGTAAGCCTGGTCGCGATAACTCTGGGGCGCGAACTCATGCCGCGGCACGTGCGCCATGGCGGTGAGCACGCGCTCATCGGCGATGCGGCGCACGCGCAGCTGGCTTTCGACCATGCGCAGCCGCAACGTCGCGAATGTGGCGCTTTCGGAAGGTAGCGTCATCCTGGGCCCTGGAAATGCATTCCGCGTCCCGCGATAATTCTATTTCCTGCGCCGCCGGATACGCACGTCGAAGCTGACCACGCCGTTCTGATCGCGCGTGCCGACCGCGGAAATATCCTTCGTGAAATAGTATTCGCCCTGGATGATCTGCTGCGAACTCTGCGACACGTTGGTGCTGTAGGTAAGGGAGATGTTGTTGGCAAACTGCTGCTCGATGGTGACCTGCGGGCCCCGGGCGGTGGGATTGGTTTCCGTGGTCAGGCCCTGGGGATCAATCTTGATGCGGCTGACACCGAACAGCTTCTGCAGGCGGCTGCTCACCGTCGAGTTGATCGCCTGATTGATGATCAATGCCGTGGCTTCGTCGGTGAAAGGGGTCTGACCGGACTGCTGCTGTAACTGCTCCGATTCTTCGCTGGTTCGCCCCAGCGCCAGCAGCGCAATGATGTCCGACTTGGGCAAGGGCGGTTCGGAGCGATAGTTCACCGCCAGGCGGTCGGGGGTTCCGGTGACCGTCACGTCGAGATCGTAGTTGCGAACATGCGTCGTGGCCTGCAGGTTGACCTGGGGCTCAATGGCGACAGGATTGGCGAACGTGATATCGCCGCGCTCCAGGCGGAACTTGATGCCGTTAAAAGTCGCGTCCCCTTCCAGAATGTCGGTGCGGCCAAGCACGCTGGGCCGCGCGACCGATCCGCGCAGGCGCAGGTCGGCGTCGCCGGAAAGCCGCGCCACTGCTGTTTTCATCTGCAGTTCGGGCGCGGTGCGCACGGCCACGTCGAGCTTCACGTTGTACAGGGGCGAACTGGCCGGTGTGATGGCGGCCGATTGCCGGCTGCGTTCCAGATACGACCCGAAATCAAAGCCCGGCGTCACCGCCAGCTTCGTAACCAGGATGTTCCCGGAAACGGTGGACGCGGAACGCGTGCCTACCCAGTGCAATTCCGCATTGGCGGTTGAACTGACCCCCGGCGGATAGCGCAGGCGCACGTCCTTGCCCACGGCCGTCAGGGTGAAATTCAACTGCTGATTGTAGGTGGTGGCCTCACCCTTCAGGTCCAGCGTGCCGCCGCCGGTGCGGGCGGTGAAGGTCTCGATATAGATCCGGTTGCGGGTAAACTTCAGCGCGCCATTCATCTCGCTCAGGCCGCTGGGCAACCCGGCGTAGTTGACCGTCCCCCCTTGCACCTGAATTTTGCCTTGCGGAAGGGGCTGACTCAGGCTGCCTCCCACGGTCATGTGCACCGTCGTCAGACCGGAAGCGGTGATATTGGGATCAAGGCTGCTGAAAAACCTCAGGTCCATCTGACCATCGGCCGCCAGATCCAGATCGCGCGAACCAGCGAATCCGATGGAACCGTGTCCGGTGACGTCGGTTCCTTCTCCCACCATATGCAGCGGCTCGATGTGGATCGTCTGTTGGCCATAGGTAAACCGCACCGGACCCTGGTTGTGCAGCTTGGCGTATTCCACTTCGATCGAGACATCGCTCAAGTCGCCGTTCAGCGTCCATTGCCGCGGATAGCGCAAAGGTCCGTTCATCGTCAGCGTCCCAGCGGTCGCGGAATGCCCGGTTAACTGCTGGCCCAGGTAGCCGCGCCACAGGGCGTCGAGATCCACATGATCGAAGCGCGCAGTGATGGTCGCAGGATAGTCGCCGTGCATGCCCACGTCGCCCTCAAGGAACAACGTGCCATGGGGGAGTTCGGAGTGCCCGCTGAGACGGAGACTGCCGTCCCGCGTGACGGCTTCCAGGTAAAGTCCGCCGGAAAGTTCGTGATCCAGCGTCAGGTCGCGCACGTGAACGCCGGCGTTGATCACCGGCGCGTCGAGAGTGCCGGAGCCCTGCAGGGTAAAATCCGCGCGGCCCTCGATCGGAAGGCGGTTCAAATGAATCTGCCGGATGCGGGCGAGGTCAAAATTCGTGCCGCTCAGGTCAAGACGGAAGCCGCGCGTGCCAGGCGTGTAGGCGGCTGTGCCGCTGACGGCGGCATCCTGATGCGCCAGATGAATGTGGTTGAGAGTTGTCTCCCCATCGGCAATCTGAAGATCGGCGTCGAAATTCTCGATGGACTCCTGGTAGGCCGAAGCCTCCGCGGCGTGAATGTGTCCCTGCACTTGTGGATTCGATCTGGTTCCGGCAATCTGCAGGGAAACATCCGCCATTCCCGCGACCGGTTGGTCGAACCCGGCAAGAGCCGCGGTAGATGCGACGTCCACGTGGTGGAGATTCACGTGCGCGGAGTAGGGACTGTCTTCGGTAAATTGCCCGTTGTGCAGAGAGACGGTCACGTCGAAGTCGGCGCTGGTGTCGCCACGCCGCAGTGTGCCGCCCCGAAGTACAGCCTCATGCGCAGAATACTGGATGCTGGCCGCCAGCGAATCCCAGTGGACCTGCTGCGCCGGCCGGCGCGAAGTTGCGGGCAGGGTGAACTCGAAGTCCTGCGCCACCAGAGTACCGGCAAGGGTAGGAGACCTGAGCGTGCCGCCGGCAAAGCCGTTGAATGCGGCGTTGCCATCCACCCGAAAAGGCACATTGGTCGGCCCGCCCAGCCCCGTCACCAGCGGCCGCCATTCTTCAAGGTTCGACGTGGAGATGGTGAGGTGCAGCGTGGACGAAGCCGAAAGAGTTCCCGAGGCCTCAACCCGCGACGCCGGGGTGGTCACGCTCATCTGCGCCAGTTCCAGCGCGTCGGGTCCGGCCTTGTACTTGCCCTGGATATGCGCCGTCACCGGCACTTCTCCCGCCGCTGGCGACAACGACGGCTTTGCATCCAGGACAAAGGAAACTTCCGCGTCCTTAGGGGATCCCTTCCAGACCGCGTCCACGGAGCCGGAAGCTGTTCCCGCCGGGCGAAAGCGGCCCAGGGGGTGGGCAGGCATATCCAGGGCGGCGGCGATCTCACCGTCGGCAGCATCGCGCAGGCGAAGGTGTACGGCACCCGTCTGTACGCCCGGCAACTTCTGTTGCTTCTCGCCCTTGCGTGCGGGAGGCCTGGCGGCGGTAATGACGGCAAGGTCTTCCCCGCTCTTCCTGCCTTTTCCCGCCGGCGGCGGCGGAATGCTGTGCAGCCAGTTGTCCACTTGTGCGTCGCCGGTAATGCTGCCGCCGAAAAGTTTTCCCTGCAGCTTCGATAACTGTATCTGCTGATCCGTCACCGAGTAGTTTGTTGTGGCGCTGGCCTTCCCGAGGGCAATCTGATCGTTCTGCCAGCCCAGGTCGCGCAAGGCAAGAACGCCCGCGGTGGAGAACTCCTCCAGCGACCCCTGCCCGTCGCCTTTGAAATCGGCGACGCCCTCGCGAAGATCCTGCCGGCGGGCAATCGCGGCAATGTCTGTCAGATCGGCATGAACGTCGTAGCTTCCCGCCGCGTTGGGATTCCGAAAATCACTGATTCGTCCGCTGGCCTCCAGGTGCGACCGCCCGGAGTTCACCTTCAGCGCCTTTACCTCGACAAAAGTGGGCCCCAGCGCGAAGTCAACCGAAGTCATCCACGAAAACGGGCGGAAATCATCGAACGCCGTATCCACCTTGCCGATCCCGAGGTGGCTTTCGTATCGTCCTCGCAGGTACGAGTAGTCCATTTGCACGCTGGTGTCATGAACCGCAAAATCAACTGGAATCGTCCGGTCCGCCCAGATCACTTCGCCGCCATGCACCGCCAGGTGGTCAATCGAAAGGGCAAAGAGCTGGTCGGTGGAAATCGAGTGCGACGTTGCTAACACCTTTGGCGACGGGATGTTCGTCGTGCCGTCGGCAGCGACGGCAACATGAACCACGGGATGTTCCAAAGTCATGGAGTGGAAACCGAACTCGGTGCGCAGGAACGAGACCACTTTCAACTGGGCCACGAGGTGATCGGCATGGATCAGGGGAAGCTCGCCCGGCGCTTCGGTCCCGTGCACGGTAATGCCGCGCACCTCAACCTGCATGTGGAAGGGAATAATGTGGAAGCTGCCGATTTCGGCGCGGCCGCCGGTGATGCGCTCCAATTCGGCGATCATCCGCCCGCGCACGTATCGTTGGAACGAATCCGTGGTGCTGTACCAGAGACCGGCCAGAAAGAGAAAGATGCCGGTGGCCCCCGCGATCAGCAGGTACTTCCACCAGCGTCGTCGCGGCCTGGCGGCGAGCTCGGTCACCGCGTCTGCTCTCCCTCGCCGGCAGATCCGGTCGCGGCGGGGATGCTCACCTTGCTCTCCGAGCGAAGAGTCTGCAGCCAGGAAACCAGCATCTCGTTGACTTTTTCCTGGGTGAGCAGCTCGCGAATCTTGCCTGAGACCTCGGCCAGGGGAACGTCTCCGGCGCCCGCCTGCTTCAGTTGCGGCACGAACTTCTCCCGGTAATAGGCCTCGATGCTCGTGGCCTCGATCTGCACGGCGGGCCGCAGGCGAGCGTCGCACAGCCGCATGAGATCAATCTGCTGCTGTACGTGCGCGACCAGGTCTTTCTCCGAAAGCCGGAACCGGGCCAGCAGCGCTTGCCAGCCGTCCGGCGACGCCGCTTCGGGATACAGCTTCCGCGCGGCGGCCACCTGGGTCTGAGCTTCGGATTCGGAAGCCCGCTGGAACAGCGCCGACTTGGTCTGCTCCGCCAGCAGTTCCTGATCAATCAGGCGGTCCAGCACGGCCCGCCGGTCCTCGTCTGTGAAATCGCCCGGCTTACGGCCGCTGAGCAGGGCTTCGTAACCAAGAGCTTCATCCCAATCGCTTTGCAGGATGATGTGTCCGTTGACCGTGGCCACAATGCGGTCAATCACCTCGCCGGCTCCAGCCGCTGGGAGGGCGAACGCGCTCGACCCAAAGCTGAGAACGAAGCTGAGCACGAAGCCCGGAACGGCCACCGCGATCGTCTTGGCGCAAGTCTTTTTCATGCCGTCACTTCATCATCCACAGCAGATCTCAGAAGGGCTGGCCGATGCTGAAAAACACATTGAAATGGCGCAACGTCTGGGTCTCATACTTCCGCGGGACGCCTTTCTTGTCGAACGAAAGCCCTTGGAAATAGCTGGTCGGATTCAGATTGTATCCGAAGTCAAAACGCAAGGGACCAATCGGGGTCTTGTAACGCACTCCCACGCCTGCGGCATGCGAAGTGTAATCATACCCTGAGTTGTTGAACCGGGTGAAGCACTGGGAGTTCGTTGTACCACCGGGCTGCTGACACTCCGCGGGATTGGGCTGGTGCCAGCGCATCAGCCCCTTCAACATGTCGTGCGGCGCGGTGAACACGTTTCCCATATCGTGAAAGATGGCAAACCCGAATCCCTCTCCCACGTAGGGCAGGTTCAGCGGAGGAAAGCGCAGTTCGAGGTTGTTGACGAACAGCGCCGTTCCACCCAGCGGAAAGCCTGAAGCCGGATCGCGGGGTCCTGCCTGATTCAACCCGAAACCGCGATGAGAGTTGCCGCCGCCGGCGAAAAACTGCTCGGGCAATGGAATCGTGGAAATGTCCTCGCAGGTGGGTTCGCCCGCGGAATTGAGCGGGCAGGCGCCGGGCGGCAGCACCTTCGTCCCACGAAAAGGCTGCTGCAGGCCGATGCTGGTGGAGCGGGCAAACACAAACCGATGTCCGGCTTTGCCCTTGCCCCCAAAGGCATAGTAGGTGGAATTCTGCGCCAGCGCCCGGCCGAAATCGGCCTGCGAGCCGAAGTAACTGGAGGCGGCAAAAGCATCCAGCGTGAAATAGGTTCCCTTGGTGCTTTCCAGCGGATTGTCGCGCTTGTCGCGAATAAACGTGAACCCGGGCCCCCCCACACGGGCGGGAAGAGACAGCAGCGTGATTTCACCGGGAGAAAACCCTTTGGCGAAGTTGCTGGCCTTCACCCGCCGAAAGTCTACCCGGTACGTGATCGAACTCGGCCCCGGGCGCGTGCCTGGCTCCGTTCCCGAATTTCCAAACTGCTGCCGCAGGTCAATCTTGCCCTCCAACCGCTGGGACGTGAAGGTGGCGACGTCCAGGCTGTTGTCGTAGAAGAGCGTATAGGTCAGCTTGAACTTGTCGCTGTCGAACAGCTTCGGAATCGCATAACTGAGCAGTCCGCGCTGCTGCAGGCGCCCCACATGGGACTGGAAAGTGATGGTCTGATCCCTGCCCAGAAAGTTGAGCCGGGTCACATCGAACCCCACCCGCGGGCTCACCCCCGTCGTGCCCTGCGGAGCGGTGGTCCCCGCGGGCTGGCCCGTCTGAAACTCCAGCCCCAGCCCGTAGGTGAAGGTGTAGCGCTTCGCCTCTTTCACCTGCACCAGCACATTCTTCTGCGGATCGGCGCCCTCGGGATTCTGCACTGCCGTGTCCACCTGACTGAAGATGCCCAGATTGTAGAGCCGGGTCTGGGTATCGAGCAGGCCTTGCTGGCTCAAAGGTGCGCCCGGGCGCACTTGCACTTCGCGCTGCACCACGTAGTCGCGAGTGTGCTCGGTTCCCGCCAACATCACCCGGCTCACGGTGAACCGCTCGCCCTCCTGAATCGTGAAGTTGACGTCTTCCCGGTTGGGCTGGCTGGCGGAAGGCTGGGTGGTAAGGTCGAGCGTGGCCTTGGGGAATCCACTGTTGAAGTAGTAATTGAGGATTCGCTCCCGGTCGCCGGCCAGATCCAGCTCGGAATAAGGCTGGCCCGGTTGCGTGTTGAGTTCGGGGAGTTCAGTGGCCGCGATCTGCTCCCTGCCGATTACGTGCACCTCGCCCACTCGCGTGCGCGATCCTTCTTCAATCCGCACGTGCACGGCCAGCCGGTTTGGGACCCCTTCATAGTCGTCATCCACCCTGGTCTGAATTTGCACCTGGCGAAAACCGTTGGAGCGATACAGCCCCTCCAGGGTGGCGACATCGCTCTTAAGTAGAGTTCCGCTGTAGCGCCCGTGGCTGAGGAAGGCGGTTGCCGGCTGAATCTGCAGGTAGGAACGCAGTTTCGCCGTGTCCAGAAATTCCTTGTTGCCGGTAATTTCGACCAGCACCAACTTGTGCAGCGGGCCGGGATCAATCTGATAAATCACGCGCAGGGTGCCGGCGTCGGACTCCTTGTGAATCTCAACCGTGGCATCGAAGTGGCCGCGCGTCTGCAGATAGTCGAGCAGATTGCGCTTGCCTTCGTTGAGCAGGTCATCATCCACCGCATTCTCTTCATAGACCGGGATTTCCTTCTTCAGGACCCCGCGGCTGACCTTGTAGCCCCGCGCGTAAATGACCACCACGGGACCGGGATCGATCTGGAAGGAGAAATCAACCAGGCTGGTCTCCGGGTGGTACTGCTGTTCGGTGATGGAAACCTGCGCCAGGGCGCGGTCCTGCTTTTGGAATCTCTTTCGCAACCGCCGCAGCGAGTCATTGACCAGGGCTGCGGTCACGCGGTCCCCGCGATTCAGGTGGGCGATGCTCTGCACGTCCCCGGAGGAAAGACCTGAAGTCCCGGTCACTTTCACCTCCCCCACGTGCGCCTGCGCCCCCGGTGTGATATGGAAAAGAATGTCCACCTGATGGGTGGCCCCGTTTGACGTGCTCTCGGCGGTAACTCGCGCCCGGTGAAAGCCGTCTTCCTGCATGAGTTGCCGGATGTTCTCCAGCGCCCGTTCCAGTTTGGCGCGAGTGTAGTGTTCCCCCAACTGGAATTTCGCCGCGTTGATGATCTGGTTCGGCGTAGGACGGCTGGGCGCACCTTCCACGTCCACCGCGCCGATGAAAAAATTGGCGGCGGTCGTAAAAGTCAGCAGAATCCCCTCCCCAGAAGGGACGGCCTCCGCCTGAATGTCGGAAAACCGCCCCGTGGCATAAAGGGTGCGAATGCTGTCGCGGAGCCGGTCGCGATCCAGCGGCTCTCCGGTTTTTTGCGGCAGCAACTGCAACAGATGCTCACGGTCGGGCTCGGAAACCTCCGGAAGTTCGATCACTTGGACAACCTTGCCTTCGTACCGCGTGAGAGCGCTGGCCGCGGGAGATTCCGCTTGCTGCTGACCCGCAAACTCAGCCCTCGATCGCGCATCGCCAGCCCGGGATGGGGAGTATGCAGGCTCGCTCTCCGCCGCCGGCGAGGGGAGAATCGCCGACAGCAGCAGGAGAATCGTCAGCAGTGGCGAGCACCGTCTGGACAAAGGGGTTCCTCGACTCCAATCGCTGTTTGACTTCGCTGTTCTGACTTCGATGGAATGCGGCCTGCTTCTGTTGTACGAAGCTCTGTTGTACGAATCCATGTCGAGCGAATCGCTGGTGCGAATCGCTCCGGCCATTCCTTCGCGGCATACGCCAGTCACTCAGCGGTGAGCCAGCCACTTATAATAAAGGGTTTAAGGCGCGATACTGGTGACCTCTTTGGCACGCGAAGGAAAGATCGGCGACTCTCAGGAACCCGCGTCAGCGGAAAATGACCGCTACTCGCGGCAGATCCTGTTCCGCGGCATCGGCCCGGAAGGACAGCGGAAGCTGGCCTCCGCACGCGTAGCCATTGTCGGCTGCGGCGCCACCGGCTCCGCCCTGGCCGGTCTGCTGGCCCGTGCCGGTGTGGGCACGCTGCGAATCATTGACCGCGACTACGTCGAGCCCAGCAACCTGCAGCGGCAGTCGCTCTTCGATGAGCAGGATGCCGCCGAATCCCTGCCCAAGGCCATTGCCGCTTCCCGCAAGATTGCTGCCTTCAACTCCCGGATACTGGTCGAGCCCAAGGTCGAAGATTTGGTCCCGGCGAACATTCAGACTCTGCTTGAAGGAATGGAACTCATCCTCGACGGCACCGACAACTTCGAAACTCGGTATCTGATCAACGATTATGCCGTAGAGCACGCCATTCCCTGGATCTATTCGGCCGCGGTGGGAAGTTATGCCGTGACTTTGAACGTGCTGCCGGGTCAGACCGCTTGCCTGGCCTGCATTTTCCCGGACTCGCCCCGCGGCATGGTGGAAACCTGCGAAACCTCGGGGATTTTGAATTCGGCGGTGAACTTGGTGGCGTCCATCGCGGCGACTGAGGCGCTGAAGCTGCTGGTGGCCCCGAAACCCTCAGTGGCTGAAGCCCATGTCCAGGAGGAAGACGCCATCGCAGCGCTGAAGCGCTGCGCCACCCAAAAGCAAGCTGAGCCTGCGTCGCCGCTGCGGCGGACTTTGCTTTCGTTCGATGTCTGGACCAATGAGCACGCCGAAATCTCCGCCGCGAAGCCCCGCCCCGGCTGCCGCGCCTGCGGCGAGCGAGACTTCGTTCATCTCGCCGGCGAAGGACGCCCGCATATCACCCTGTGCGGCAGAAATTCGGTGCAAATCCACGAGCGCCACCGTCCCATTGACTTCACCGAGATGGATCAGCGCCTGCAACCCCACGGCGTAGTCCGCCACAACGACTTCGTCCTCAAGTTCTGGCACGATCCCTACGAGATGACTCTATTCCCCGACGGCCGCGCCATCATCAAAGGCACCACCGACACAGCCGTGGCGCGGAGTCTGTATGCGAGATATGTGGGAAGTTGAAAACCAGTTCTCAGTTCTCAGTTCGCAGTTCTCAGACCAAGCAACCGCGAGGGCGACCTTTCCTGCAGTGCCCTTAGCACGTGCAACTGAGAACTGAGCCAGCAGCTAGGAGCTAGAAGCTCAACTCTGCTAATCTTCTTCGTTTGTGAATCACCACAGTCCAATCCGCCCCGAAAAGAGCCTGAATGCACGAAAACGTTCGTCCTGAGCCCAGCCGCCTCTACCGCTGGATGGTGCTGGTCTTCCTCAGCCTGGCCATGTTCGGGAGTTACTACGCCTACGACGCCCTGAGCCCGCTGGCCGACGTCCTCAAGCAACAGCTCGGCTTTTCCGACGAGAATATCGGCCTGCTCCAGGCCATCTACAGCTTCCCCAACATTTTCACCGTCGTGATCGGCGGCTTCATCATTGACCGCCTCGGTCTGCGCAAGTCGTTGATGATTTTCGGCGTTCTCTGCCTGGTCGGCCCCGCGATTACCGCATCGTCTGGTCACCTTCCGGTCATGGCAGCGGGACGGCTCATCTTTGGCATGGGTGCTGAATCGCTGAACGTCGCCGTCACCGCGGCCATGGCGCGATGGTTCAAGGGCAAGGAACTGAGTTTCGCCTTCGGCATCAACCTCACCATCTGCCGGCTGGGCTCGTTCGCCGCTCTCAACTCTCCGACCTGGGCACGCGCTGCCTATGCCAACTGGCGCTGGCCTTTCCTGATTGCCCTCGGCCTCTCGGCCTTTTGCGTGGTGGGCGCGATCATCTACTGGCTACTGGAAGTGAAGGCCGAGAAGAACTTCCATCTGGGCGAAGCCTCCACCGACAAAGTTGTTTTTGCCGACTTGTTCAAGTTCGGAGTGAGTTACTGGTATATCGTCGCCCTTTGCGTCACCTTCTACTCGGCGATCTTCCCGTTCCAAACCTTCGCGGTGAAATTTTTCATCGAAGCGCATGGCACTTCGCGCGAGTTCGGGGGCTTCCTGTCGAGTATGCTGACCCTGTTTGCCATGATTGCCACGCCCCTGTTCGGCCTCTGGGTGGACAAGATAGGCAAGCGCTCGCTGCTAATGATGTTTGGCTCCATGCTGCTGATCCCGGTGTACCTGATGATGGCCTACACGCACGTGAACCTCTACGTTCCGATGGCGATCATGGGGGTGGCGTTTTCGCTGATCCCGGCGGTCATGTGGCCTTCGGTCGCCTACATCGTGGATCAATCCAAGCTGGGGACGGCATATGGCCTGATGACGATGATTCAGAACATTGGCCTGTTCGGCTTCAACCTGATGGTCGGCTGGGCCAATGACTACAGCCATGCCGGCCCCGCCAACCCGAGCGGCTACAACCTGGGCATGTGGATTTTCTCCATCCTGGGCTTCTCGGGTTTGACCTTCTCGTTCCTGCTCCGGCAACGGGAATTGGGCCCCCATGGGCACGGGCTGGAAACAATTACGACGGCCAAGCGCGTTTCCTGACAGCGTTAAAATTTACCGATTTCCGAAGATCGCGACTCTAATTTCGGAATCGGGTTGAAGCAGTTAAGGCCGAGGGCGTTGAACCCCGAGCAGGTCAAGGGTTTCCGACCAAAGAGCAGCTCGGGAGTGAATCCCAAGATTGGTAGAAAGGCTCCGAGATTTTGAAGACGGGCGTTACTTTCGTGCCAGCGCGACAGCCCGCAAGCCATACAACGCAAAGATAGTTAGCCGCATCTGAACAGGTGCGGCCGGAAAAGGCAACTTGACCGACCGAGAACCACGGGAACGACAGCAGCAGGGCCAGGAGTTCAACGAAGCCGAGGCCATCGAAAGAGCCAAGCACGGGGACGCGGAAGCGTTCCAGGCTCTTTACGAGAAGCACAAGCGGCGCGTTTACTCGCTCTGTCTGCGCATGACGACCAACACCGCCGAGGCGGAGGACCTGACGCAGGAAGCATTCCTGCAGCTCTACCGCAAGATTGCGACCTTCCGCGGCGAGTCGGCGTTTTCGACCTGGCTGCACCGGTTGTCGGTGAACGTGGTTCTGATGCATCTGAGGAAGAAGGGCCTACCGGTGGTTTCGCTGGAAGAAACCACGCAGGGCGGCGAAGAAGATGCACCGAAGAAGGATTTCGGAGCAGAAGACTTGAGGTTGGCCGGATCCGTTGACCGGCTGCAGTTGCAGAGGGCAGTAGACGATCTCCCTCGCGGTTACCGTACAATCTTTCTGCTGCACGATGTGGAAGGGTACGAGCACAACGAAATCGCCGGGATCGTAGGCTGCTCGATCGGCAACAGCAAGTCGCAGTTGCACAAGGCGCGCATGAAATTGCGCGACCTGCTGAAGATGAATCGGGCGGGCAAGTCCTGAGAGTTTTGGTCGAAAGAAAACAAGCCCGCGAAGACTGGCGCCCCAAGAAAAGGGGGAACAGCAGTGACCTTGGCAGAGGCGCAAGAGCTGCAAGCTGACGGCAAACGACAGTAGACTGATTCAGCAGAGGCTTGGGGAGAAGTGGTATGAATTGCGTTGAGCTGCGGAAAAGCCTGGCGCAGAGCGAAGACGGGGGCAGCGCCGAACAGCAGGGTCATTTGAAAATCTGCCCGGCGTGCTCGGCTCTGCTGGCGGACCTGAACCTGATTGCTTCTTCCGCTGTGGCCTTGCGCGCGGCGGACGAACCCAGTCCCCGCGTATGGAATTCCCTTGAAATCGCGTTGCGGCGGGAGGGACTGATCCGCTCGCCGCGGGCCCACCGTTCCCTCATCCCGTCGCTCAGCAGCCGCTGGGGCTGGGCGCGCTGGATGGCCCCTGCCGCTGCCGCTCTGCTGATCGCGGTGGGCGTTTATGTTCACCAGCACTCCCTGCCCGAGCAGCTCGCCCGGGACGCCGCACGGCCGATCGTTTCCGGCGCCGCGTCGGACGCCACATCGGATCTGGAGATCGCGGGGCTGAACGACGACGACCTGTTGCAGGAAATCTCTGGGCAGGCGCCCGCCATCCAGGCGCAGTATGAAGACAATCTCCGCCACGTCAACGAGTACATCCGGGACGCGAAAAGCAACGTTGCCGCCAATCCCAACGACGAGGATGCTCACCGCTCGCTGATGGAGGCTTATCAGCAAAAAGCCATGCTTTTTGAGTTGGCTATGGACCGTTCTCTGCCATAATCTAAAGACTTGGGGAATCACATGAGCGGGCGCACAATCCGACTGGCCGCGATCGGCGCGATGATGGCGGGGACGCTGGTCGCCCAAAGCCGCAGGGAATATCGCTACAACGTGGGGCCCAAAGCCGCCATCTCGATCAATAATCCTTACGGCTCGATTTCGGTCAAACCCTCCAGCGGCAATGTGGTGATCATCAGCGCCCTGATGCATTCGAACAAGGTGGAAGTGGACAACGGCCAGTCCGGCAACCGCGTGGAAATTCAGTCGCACCTGCTGGCCGGCGCCGACGCCGAGTCCGGCCGCGTGGATTACGACGTTGCGGTGCCACCCGACGCGAGCGTCACGCTGCACTCCAGCACGGGCCCCTTGCATGCAGAAAAAATCCACGGGGACTTGACTCTGGTGGGTTCCAACGCGGCGGTTGACGTGCGCGATGTCAGCGACGCCCACGTGCACGTCAAAACCCTGAATGGCCCCGTGACTCTCACCAACGTGCAGCGGGGCCATGTCGAAGTGGACTCCCTCAGCGGCGCGGTCACGCTCGACCGGGTCACCGGACCGCTGGTGCAGGTGATTTCCACCAGTGGCAAGATCAATTACCTCGGCGATTTCGGGAGCGGCGGCGAATACCGCCTGACCACCCACAGTGGCGACATTGAAGCCACCGTGCCCGAGAGCACCTCGGCCGATGTGAGCGCGCGCTCGATAAGCGGCGAGGTGCACGATGACATTCCGCTCCTGCCCAAGTTGCACACCTCGTTCGACGTAAAACAAGGAAGTGCCTTCGTTGGTTCCATGGGCCAGGCGGCGGTGTCTTCGAACGTGGTACTGCGCTCCTACAATGGTAAAATCCACCTCAGAAAACGCTCCACAAAATAACCACGAAAAGAAACCCGGATGGTTCCAAGAAGCGTCCTGGCAAAGTGAAGAGCGCCAGGCAACGCGGCGCTGCGCGGCCCAGTCAGATGCGCGCCCCTGCCTCGGTTCCGGGCAGGGCTGTCTTCCTGGTGGGCTTCATGGGCGCCGGGAAAAGCAGCGTAGGCCGCGCCCTCGGGCAGCGGCTGAACTGGCTCTTTGCAGATCTCGACGAGCGCATCGAACGGCGCGAAGGGCGCACGATCGCCGAAATTTTCCGGGATTCGGGAGAACCCGCGTTCCGCCGGGTGGAGCACCTGGCCCTGCGGCAGGTACTCGAAGAGTTGCGCGGCGGTGCTGCCCGCGTCGTTGCTCTGGGCGGCGGAGCGTTCGTGCAGAAGGAAAACGCTGCACTGCTGGAGGCCGCCGGCCTGCCGACAGTTTTTCTGGAGGCCCCGGTCGAAGAGTTGTGGCGGCGCTGCCGCCAGCAGGCCGGCGAAAGCGGCGCACAGCGTCCGTTGCTCACCGACAAGGAGCAGTTTCGCAAGCTGCACCAAGCCCGTCGCGAGGGCTACTTGAGGGCCCCGCTGAAAGTACAGACCGGCCACCGAACCGTGGATGAGACAGCGGCAGAGATCATGGAAATGCTGGGTCTGAAACAGATCGTCGTCCGCAGCCAGGAAGGAGAGTCCGAGTGAATCGTCAGACGGCAATTCGGTGGATCATGGCAGCCGTTCTGGGCTCTTCCCTGGCGGCTTCGGCCGCTCCTGGCAAGGACGACAAAAAGGACAACCCCAAGCCTGCACCTGGCCACACCGTGGACTCCGGCTCGTTCGGCGTGTTCATCAAGGGCCAGCGCGTGGTCACCGAAACCTTCACCATCGAGCAGCAAAACGGCGCCAGTGTTATCAAAGCGCAACTCAAAGGGGCGGACGATCCCAACGCGGCCCAGCGCTCCGAGTTGCACATCACCCCGGCGGGCGAACTTATTCGCTACGAATGGAGCCAGGACTCGGGCGGGACTCTGACGGTCCTTCCCAACAATGAATTTCTGATTGAGCGGATCTCCGCGAATGCTGCTGCCAAGCCCGCGGAGCAGCCGTTTCTCATGCCCAACACTTCCCTCATTCTCGACAACAATTTCTTTACACAACGCGAGGTGCTGGTGTGGCGCTACCTGGCCGCCGATTGCAAATCCGAGGGCGGAGGCTTGAAATGCCAGCAGGGACCGGTCGAGTTCGGAGCGCTCGTACCCCAGGACCGCACTTCGATGCACGTGAGCGTGGAACTGGTGGGGAAAGAAAAGGTCACGATCCGCGGCAGCGAGCACGAACTGCTGCGGCTGAAACTCAGCGGAGAAAATTTTGAGTGGGCCCTTTGGGTAGACCCTCAAGATCAGTTCAAACTAATGAGGGTGGCGATTCCTGCCGATAACACGGAAGTCATCCGGGATTAGACGAGCCCGGCGGCAGAATCGAGCGCGCCCCTGGAACAATTATTGCTGCTGGCTGACTCACGTACGGCGCGGGTGCTGGTCACGGTGCTGCTGTTCGCGCTGGGGCTGGGGTTCCTCTACGTGGCGCGGGCTACGCTAATTGCGTTCTTGTTCGCGATCTTCTTCGCCTACCTGATGAGCCCGCTCGTGACTCGTCTGGAAAAAGTCCTCAAGGGACGCAGCCGCGCGATTGCGGTGATCTACGCGCTGTTGCTGGCGCTGGTGGTGGTCTTCTTTGTGGCTCTGGGCCCGAAAGTGACGCGCGAGGGCGCGCACCTGGGTGAATCCCTGCCCGCCCTGCTGAACCAGCTCAGTTCCGGCCAATTCGCCCGCCAACTCGGCGAGGAACACGGCTGGAGCGAAAAAAGCACCCAGATGGTGCAATCGTTCCTGGTCAGCCATAGCGACGACATCACGCAACTGGCGCAGCGCATCGGGCTGCGCGTCGCCGACGTCGCCAAACAGGCGTGGCTGCTCTTCGTGGTCCCCCTGCTTTCCATTTTCTTCCTCAAAGACGGCCGCTCGTTCAGCGACGTCTTGCTCTCCACCATCCAGTCGCGGCCGCAACGCGAGTTTCTGGAAAATGTGCTCAATGATTTGAACCGCATGCTGGCCCACTTCATCCGCGCCCAGTTGATCCTGGCTGGGTTGAGCCTGGTCACATACTCCGGCGTGCTGTGGATCATGCAGGTTCCGTATTTTCTGGTTCTAGGCACGGTGGGCGGTTTGCTGGAGTTTATCCCGGTCGTTGGTCCCATGGCCGCCGGGCTCATCATTGTGAGCGTGGCTCTGCTCACCAGTTACCAGCACTGGCCGGTGTTGGTAATCTTTCTCGTCGTCTGGCGCCTGATCCAGGACTACGTTTCTTCTCCCCGCATCATGGGCGAGAGTATGGAACTGCACCCTTTGGCTGCGATCTTCGGCGTGATGGCCGGAGGCGAAGTGGCCGGCATTCTCGGCATCTATCTTTCCATCCCTGTGATGGCCAGCCTTCGCATCGTCTTCCGGCGCTGGCGCCTGTATGCGGAGAAGAGGCGCTTCGGCCCCCTGACCGAATACGCCCTGGGCAATCCAGCACACAGGAAGTAGAGGCAGTTATTGTTACTGGCCGGCGCCCGCTCCTGCCACCTTCTCCACTTCAACCCTGCGCAGGAACTCTGCCGCAGCTTCGGGCAGCACCGTGTTGATGAACATTCCCGAACCCAGTTCGAAACCCGCCACGCGCGTCAGCCGAGGGATCACGCTCACATACCAGTGAAAGTGACGGGCGCCCGCATATTCGGCCGGCGCGCTGCGCACCGTGAAGTTCAGGTCGGGATTCTCCAGCCCCACGTAAATTTTGGCCAGCAGAGCCCGCAGAACCCGCGCCAGGTCTTCAATCTCTCCGTCGGAGATGTCGCCGAAGCTGGCCATGTGGCGCAGGGGGAAGATATGCGTGGCAAACGGCGTGGCTGAGGCGAAGACTTCCATGGCCACGAAATGCTCGCCCTTCAGGACAACTCGCGTCTGGTCTTCGATCTCGCATTCCACCATGTGGCAGAACATGCACTCCCCCACGTCGTCGTAGTGGCGCAGCGCCTCGTGCAGCCGGTGCCTCACCTGGCTCGGGATCACAGGTGTCGCGATGAGCTGCGAATGCGGATGCTGCAGGCTTGCGCCTGCGTCGGCCCCATGGTTCTTGAAAATTGTAATGTGGTCCACGCGGCGGTCCAGGCTCAGCGCGTTGTAGCGCTCCCGGTAAACGCTCAGGATTCTGGCCACGTGCTCATCCGGCAAAAGGGCCATGCAGCAGGAGTGGTCGGGCCCATCAATAATGACTTCGTGAAAACCGAAGCCCGCAATGCGCCTCCGCAAGTGCTGCAGGTTGCGTGCGGGCTGGAGCTCGCTCGATAACGCGGCGAACTTGTTGGGAATCACCCGCACCGCCCAGGGTTCGCCCGGGCTCGCTGGAGACCGCAGTACTTCCGCCGGCGTCTTGCTTTCGTTGCCCGGACAGAACGGACAGGTCTCCACAAACGCCGGTACCGGCTGCAGCGCGCGATGCGTGGCCAAGTCCTCGGGCCGCTTTGCCCGTTCGGTGGCAATGATGACCCACTCCTTGGTGAAGAAGTTCTGGCGAAGTTCCGGCATGGTCAGTCCTCCAACTCTTTCTGTCGGCATTTGGGGAAAGTCCAGTAGTGACCTGCCATGGCACACACCGGGAAGCGGCGGAAGTGGTCCTCCTTTCGCTACTTGCGGCCATCCCTGCTCGCAAGGGAAGCTGGTGTTGTCGTTCCGGCTCCGAGCGAAAGCGAGGGGCGGAGAAATCTGCCCGCTCCGGCTGTTATAAAATCCCAAGTATCTTATGAATCGCAAAATTCCAATTGGCATTCTGGGCGCTACCGGCGTTGTAGGACAAAGATTCATCCAAATGCTGGAGCACCATCCCTGGTTCGAAGTGGCCTGGCTGGCCGCTTCCGACCGTTCCGAAGGCAAGGTGTATTCCGAGGCGGCGCGCTGGCGTCTGAAAACGCCGATTCCGGTGCCGGTGGCCAAAATGCAGGTTTCTCCAGCCACACCGGAAGGCGCGCCCAAGGTCATCTTCGCCGCGCTCGACGCCTCCATCGCCGCCGAACTCGAGCCCCGCTTCGCCGAAGCCGGCTGCGCCGTCGTCTCGAACTCCAGCGCGCTGCGCATGAAAGAAGATGTGCCGCTGGTGATTCCGGAAGTCAACGCCGGACACATTAAGTTGATTGACGGGCAGGCCTGGCGCAAGAAATCCGGCGGCTATGTCGTGACCAATCCCAACTGCTCCGCCATTGGCCTGGTCCTGGCGCTTGCTCCCTTGCACGAGAAGTTTGGCCTGGAGACCGTCATGGCCGTCACCATGCAGGCGGTCAGCGGCGCCGGATATCCCGGCGTGGCCTCGCTTGACATTCTCGGCAACGTGATTCCCTTCATCAAGAACGAAGAAGAAAAAATGGAAGAGGAGACCCGCAAACTGCTCGGCCGGCTGAACGGCTCCAAGGTCGTCCCCGGAGCCTTTGCCATGAGCGCGCAATGCAACCGCGTTGCCGTGGAAGATGGACACACCGAGTCGGTTTCCGTCCGCCTCAAGAACAAGGCCAAGCCGGAAGAAATCATCGCCGCATGGAACGACTACCGCAGTGAGCCGCAGGAATTGAAACTCCCCAGCGCTCCCGAGCGCCCCGTGGTTTATGTCGAGGCCAACGACCGCCCCCAGCCTCGTTTCGACGTGGACATGGGCGCGGGCATGACCACTGTCGTCGGCCGCTTGCGGCCCTGCGGCGTACTCCACTGGAAATTCACCGTGCTTTCGCACAATACAATTCGCGGAGCCGCCGGAGCCGCAGTGCTCAACGCCGAACTGCTGAAAGCCAAGGGATACCTGGGATGAGTGGCGCAGCCAACGTAGCGCCGCCGTCCCGGCGGCTGTCGCGGGGCCGTCTCGGCCCTGCATACGCCTGCCTTGACCCAGTTCTATCGCCGGGGCGACCCCGATGATCGTCATGAAGTTCGGCGGAACTTCCGTCGAAGACGCCAAGGCCATTGACCGCGTTGCTGCCATCGTCGAGGGACGTCTGGCTCAGAAGCCCGTGGTCGTGGTCAGCGCCATGGCCAAGGTCACCGACACCCTGTTAACCATGGCTAAGGCCGCCGGAGCCGGGGAGCGCAAAGCCGCGCTTAAGCTCTGCCGCTCGCTCCAGGAACGCCACTACAACACCGCCAGCGAACTGCTGGGCACGGCCCTGTTTACGGAATTTCATTCGGAGATCGGGGCCGAGTTCGAAAACCTGGACGAACTGCTGCGCGGCATCTCCGCAGTCGGCGAAATCACACCCCGCACCACCGATCACGTCGCGGCCTTCGGCGAAATGCTCTCCAGCAAGATCGTTGCCGCCGCTTTCGCCGCCCGCGGCCTCAACGGAGTGCATGTTGACTCCCGCGAAGTTCTGATCACCGACAGCGCTTACATGCAGGCCGTGCCACAGTTCGAGGAGACCAATGCGCGCCTGCAGGAAAGAGTTCAGCCGCTGCTTCGGGACGGCAAAGTCCCGGTGATGGGAGGCTTCATCGGATCGAACCGCGCCGGCATCACTACTACCATCGGCCGCGGCGGGTCCGATTTTTCTGCGGCCATCTTCGGCGCCGGCCTGAGCGCCGACCGCATCGAGATCTGGACCGATGTGGACGGCATTCTCACCACCGACCCGCGCATCTGCCCCGACGCGCGCCGCATCAAAGTCATCAGCTTCGATGAGGCCGCCGAACTCGCGTACTTCGGCGCGAAAGTCCTGCATCCGGCCACGGTGTTGCCCGCGATCAAGAAAAATATTCCCGTCTACGTGCTCAATTCGCGCAACCCATCGTGTGAGGGCACGCGCATCACTACGCGCGCTCCCCAGGGCAAGAACATTTTCAAGGCCATCGCCGCCAAGAAGCGCATCACCATCGTGGACGTGGCCGCGCCCCGCATGCTGCTGGCCCACGGATTCCTGCGCTCGATCTTCGAAGCCTTCGACCGCCACAAAGTCGCGGTGGATGTGGTTTCTACGTCTGAAGTGAGCGTTTCCCTGACCGTGGATTCGAATCAGGCGATCCCCGCTCTGGCCGCGGATCTGGCCAAGCTGGCTGACGTAAAATACGAAGGCCGCAAAGCCATCGTGTGCCTGGTGGGCGAAAACCTGCGCGACACCCCGGGAATCGCGGCTTTGGTGTTCCGCGAACTCGCCGACAAAAAGATTCGCATGATCTCGCAAGGCGCTTCCGAGATAAATTTGACGTTCGTGATCGAAGAAGACGAGGTGCCCGACGTGGTCCAGCGCCTGCACAAAACGTTTTTCTCGGAACTGGATCCCGAAGTGTTCGCGTAACCATGCAGAACGGTAAGAGCACGAACGGGAAGGGCACGGCTTAAGCCGTGCCGTGGGATCGCAAAAAGAGTGCGCGGCTTCAGCCGCTGAGGTAAGCCGGGTGCCCCATGTCTCGCATTCTTTGCGGGACGTGGGGATTTTCGTCTGCCAGCGCCGCGAAATCAGACGCCGCGTCCCAGGGTGCAGTAACATCGTGTGCAGCCCATGAAGCTTCTTCTTCTCGGTCGCGGCAAAACCGGATCGCTGGTGGCCGAAGTCGCCGCCGAGCGCAAGCACCACATCCAAATCGCGGGAGCCAAAGAAAACTCCGCCTGCGCCGCACTCACCCCCGAGAAAATCCGCGACATCGCCGCCGTCATTGATTTCACCACGCCCCACTGCGTCCTCGCCAACATCGAAGCCTGCGTGCGTGCCGGGAAGAACATGGTCGTCGGCACCACCGGTTGGTACGCAGAACTCGACCGCATACGCCATCTGGTCGAGCGGCACAAAACTGGATTCGTGTACGCTGCGAATTTCTCGGTGGGAGTGAATCTCTTCTTCGACGTGGCCCGCGCCGCCGCTGCCGCCTTGCGCCACGGCTACTCCGGCCAGATCTTCGAGCGCCACCACATTCACAAGAAAGACGCCCCCTCCGGCACCGCCATCGCCTTGCAGAGCGTGGTCCGCGATGCCGGCGGCCAGAGCGAGGATATTGAGATTACTTCCTTCCGCGAAGGCGAGGTCGTCGGCCTGCACGAAATCGTGTTTGAATCCGCCGCCGACCGCATTTATCTCTGCCACGACGCCAAATCCCGCCGCGGCTTCGCCGAAGGCGCCGTCCGCGCCGCCGAGTGGCTCGCCGGCAAAAGAGGCTTCTACGATTTCAAAGACGTCTGGCGCCAGTTGTAGAGACGTTGCTTGCAACGTCTTCCCCGTCCGCGTGGAGCACTCCAGGCCCGAGTTTCCCTCCGCCTCCACTCGCGTTATCCTATTCCTATGCAACTCCGTGGCTGCGGTACGGCACTGGTAACTCCCTTTCATCAAGATGGCTCTGTTGACGATGCGGCCCTGCGCAATCTGGTCGCGTGGCAGATCGAGTCCGGCATTGATTTTCTTGTTCCCTGCGGCACTACCGGCGAGACTCCCACGCTCACGCACGACGAGTGGCTGCACGTCATTGACACCACCATCGAAGTCGTGGCCGGACGCGTGCCCATCATGGCCGGGGCAACTTCCAACGCGACTCACGAGGCGGTCGAGAAAGCCAAGGAAATCGCCGCGCGCCCCGGAGTCAACGCCATCCTCACCGCGTCGCCCTACTACAACAAGCCGACGCAGGAAGGCCAGTACCGGCATTTCAAAGCCATCGCCGAGGCCGTGGGCGACAAGCCCATCATTCTCTACAACGTGCCCGGCCGCACCGGCGCGAACCTCGAACCTGCCACGCTGGCGCGCCTCGCCGAGATTCCCAACATCGTGGGCGTGAAAGAAGCCAGCGGCAACATGACCCAGATCGCTGAGGCCATCAACGCCGTGCCCGAAACCTTTCTGGTTTTCTCGGGCGACGATGCGGTCACGCTGCCGGTCATCGCGCTGGGCGGCGTCGGCATTGTCTCCGTGGCCTCCAACGAAATCCCGCACGAAATGGCGGCGATGACCCGCGCCGCTCTCTCGAACGACTGGACCACGGCCCGCAGCCTGCATCGCAAGTATCTGCCACTGATGCAGGCCAACTTCATCGAATCGAGCCCGCTCCCGGTAAAGGCCGTGCTGGCGATGATGGGCAAGATCGAAGAGGTTTACCGCCTGCCCCTTCTGCCCATGCGCCGCGACACCCGCTCGCGCCTGCAGAAAATCGCCACCGAAGTCGGATTGATCACCAAACCCGCAGGCCCCGCGCCCGAAGCTGCCGAGTTCTTCATTTACGAAAACTGGGCCGCTGGCCCGCACAAGATCGTCCTCCATCGCGGTTCTTGCGGCCAGTGCAGCCACGGCAAAGGACGTCCCGCGGGCCACGACAGCACTCACGCGCGCTGGCACGGCCCCTACGCCACGCTCACCGCCGCCCGCGAGGCCGCCCACGCCATGACCGGCGTGCTCATCCGCAGCGAATGCAAGTGCGTGTAAAGAAATTGATGATTGTTGATTTCTGATTGTTGATTGAAAACCTGAGCACCTTTCCCCCTCACGAAGGCGTCATCTTGAGCGGAGCCGTTCTTCAGGCGGAGCGAAGGATCCCGCAACACTCCTGTCATCCCGACCGGAGCGCAGCGAAGCAAGCGGAGTGGAGGGACCTTGCGTTCCGGCGCTTTGACAAATCAGCAATCAACAATCCACAATCAACGATTCATGTCCACCCTGAAATCCTCCATCGAGCGTCTCGCATCCCTGGGCGAAGTCGAGCACGATCCCGACGCGCGGAAAACGTTTCTCGAGTTCCGCGACCAGCTCACGCAAGGCAAGATTCGCGCCGCCGAGAAAATTGACGGCCGCTGGGTGGTCAATGCCTGGGTGAAGCAGGGCATCCTGCTCGGATTCCGCCTGGGCGAACTGGCTGACATGACTGCCGGCCTCTCGTTCGTAGACAAAGACACCTTCCCTGCCCGCCAATTCACGGTCGCCGACCGCGTACGCGTGGTGCCGGGCGGATCGTCGGTGCGTGTTGGAGCCTATGTTGCGCCCTCGGTCATCTGCATGCCGCCTATGTTCATCAACGTCGGCGCCTATGTGGACGAAGGCACCATGGTGGATTCGCACGCGCTGGTCGGCTCATGCGCACAGATCGGCAAGCGCGTGCACTTGAGCGCCGCCGCGCAGGTCGGAGGCGTGCTTGAACCCATCAACGCCGCGCCTGTAATCATTGAAGACGACGTGCTGGTCGGCGGCAACTGCGGCATCTTCGAAGGCACGCTGGTGCGGGCGCGCGCCGTTCTCGGTGCCGGAACAATCCTGACCCGCTCCACTCCGCTCTACGATTTGGTGAAGGGCGAAGTCTACCGCGCCACGGCCGACGCCCCGCTGGAAGTGCCCGAGAATGCCGTGGTCGTCCCCGGTTCCCGCGCCGTGAAAAAAGGCGCCGCCGCAGAATGGAATCTTTCGCTCTACACCCCGGTTATCGTGAAGTACCGCGACGAAAAAACCGACAAGGGGATTGAACTGGAAGATTGGCTACGCTGAACCAGGGGCTTAGTTACTCATCGATGCCCAGATCGCCCGGTCTCGATAGTGGCTCACTACTTCGGAGGTGATGTGGTGAGCATTCCGTACTATCCCCTGTACGCCCGCGAGCTCTCGTCCCTTGACCAATGGATAGGTCTCCTTGGGGTCAAAATACCGAACGTCAGCGGTATGTCGGTTAACCGCGAAATCGCCAACATGCGCCGAGCACGCTTGACATAACCGGGTGCTCAACATCTGAAATACGTAGTAGTCGCTCTGGTTGAACTTGTCGCTTGTGGCTGGTTCAAAGAAAACATCAAGGCCAGTTTTTCGAACTTCCTTGGCGGCGGGAGTCAAGTAAAGCAGTGTCTCCGCCTCGGTGGCACTCAAGTCGGTAGTGTCCGAACTCCTCTCGCTAGTCACCTGCCCGACAACAATCGTGCTTAGGACAAGCATCCACGAAATGCGTCTCAGTCTCATGGCCAAGACTCTATCTTAGTCGCACCTACCTGCCGAAGCTAGAACTCCGACAACCAGTTGCCCTGTTCCGTTCGACGTAACATGAATCTCACCAAGTCTCCCCACTACAGCATCCGCCTGCTCCAACGCCTCCGCCCCATACGTGCTCGTAATCCCCACCACCTTCATCCCGCCCGCGCGCGCCGCCTGAATTCCCGCCGGCGCATCCTCAATCACAAGACACTCCGCGGGATTCACACTCAGCAACTCCGCCCCCTTCAAATACGGCTCGGGATGCGGCTTCCCATCCGTGACATCGTCAGACGTGACCAGGACATCAGGAACCGGCAGTCCGCAATGACACAAGCGATTTCTGGCCAGTTCCCTGGAAGCGGAAGTCACCACGCCCCATCTCCCATCAGGAATGGACCTCAACAGATCCGCGGCGCCCGGCATCACCTTCACTCCCCGATGATCGTGCGCCTCGTGATTCTCGATCTCCGCCGCCTCAGTCTCTGCATCCAGGTGCGGCGCCACCCGCCGGATCACCTCCGCCGTCCGCACTCCGTGTGCGATGGCCATGACTGCGTCGCCGTCCACCCCTTTGCGCGCGGCCCACTCCCGCCACTCGCGATCCACTGCCTCGGTGGAATCGGCAAGAACCCCGTCCATATCAAACAGAATGGCAGCGCAGGAAAAAATGGGCATCTCTATATTGTTTCTATCACAACGACCGAGAGCACGATTGCGTGGCTACAAGAGCGCACTCCCGAGTTTCCGCCATGAATTCACTTCTGTCATCCTGAGCAAAGCGAAGGACCTATGCATCTTGCTGGCACCGAGGCACTGCAAGCAAAGTGCATAGGTCCTTCGCTATCGCTCAGGATGACAAATCAGTATCGCCGAAGCGTCGGAAGGCTGGGCTGGGCCGGCCCTGCCCCTGCAGTGCCACCCGTTGCCGCAGCGCGAGATGTCGCCCGCGGAAGTGCGCTTTCGCGCGCTCGCCCCACGCGCGCACGAACCAGTAATTTAGCCCTGCCCCAATCGCCGAACTGGCAAGCGGAATCACCCGTCCCGCCCACTTCTCCACGACTTCCGCGCTGGCCCGGGCCGCGATCCGCTGAATCACTCGCGGCACGAATTTGTTGACCACTTCTTTTTCCAGCAACTCGCGGCTGATGTCCACTCCGGCCGCGCTGGCCGCGGCAATCCAGAGTTCGGCGATTTCGTCGTCGGTATTGAATTCGAATCCGTAGAGCAGGCTCAGCTTCTGAATCGTGCGCATCGTGATTGCCGACAGAATCCCCAGATCGGGGACGATCGTCAGCAATCCGCCCAGGCCGAACCCCGCTCCTTCCACCGCGGCCAGCTTCATTCCGCTGCGAATCAAGGAATCCGCCACCGCGTCCAGTTCTTCCATTTCGAGCGAATACACGCCGTGATATCCGCTGATGGGCACGCGGTACGCCGCCCGCAATTGCAGCAGAAATTTCGCCGGGTCTACACGCACCGTCGAGTAGGCGCGCGTCAACCCTTTCACCAGCGCCGTCTCCACGCTCCGCCGAAGCCACGACTTGCGCTGCTCAGCCATGAACTCAACCTTATCGCACGAGTCGCACGGTAGCAATGAGCGATGAGCCATGAGCCATGAGCAAACATGGCATTCGACCTTGAACTTTGACCGTTCCGACACGGCGCCGGCTCACAAGTCATTGCTCATCGCTCATCGCTCATCGCTCATTGCTCACTGCTCGCAGCTCTGTGCTAGCATCATCCTTACTCAATGCCAACCGGAAAACTGCAGATTATTCCCCTGGGCGGCCTGGGCGAGTTCGGCATGAACTGCATGGCCGTGCGCTGGGGCGACGACATTATCGTCATTGACGCCGGGCTCATGTTCCCCGAAGCCGAACTGCTCGGTGTGGACATCGTGGTCCCCGACATTTCTTATCTCATCGAGAACCGCCAGCGCGTGCGCGGCATCATTCTGACCCACGGCCACGAAGACCACATAGGCGCCCTGCCATGGATTCTCTCCGAGCTCAACGTCCCGGTCTGGGGCACCGAGTTCACGCTCGCCTACGTCGAGGACAAACTCGACGAGCACGGCCTGCTCGACGACGCCGACCTGCGCGAAATGCGCGCCAACGAGCGCTTCAAGGCCGGTGCCTTCACCATCCATCCTATCCAGGTCACGCACAGCCTGGTGGATTGCGTCGCCCTGGCCATCCATACGCCGCTCGGCGTCATCATTCACACCGGCGACTTCAAAGTGGACCCCACGCCCACCGACAACCGTCTTTTCGATCTGCACTCCTTCGCCGAATACGGTAAAACCGGCGTTCTGGCCCTGTTTCAGGACTCCACCAACGTCGAGCGCAAGGGATACACGCCCAGCGAGCGCGCCGTCCGCCGCAAGTTCGACGAGGTTTTCGCCCACACCAAGCGCCGTCTTTTCATTTCGTGCTTCTCGTCGTCGATTCACCGCATTAATCTGGCGGTGCAACTCGCCCACGAACACGGACGCAAAGTCGCCTTCCTCGGCCGCTCCATGAACAACTCCGCCGAGATTGCCGAAGACCTCGGCTACATCGAAATGCCCGAAGGCCTGGTCATCAATCCCGGCGAGATGAAAAATTTCCCGCCGGAAAAAGTCTGCGTGCTGATCAGCGGCACCCAGGGTGAGCCTATGTCAGCGCTCTCCCGCGCCGCCGTGGACAACCACAAGCACGCCAAAATCGAAAAAGGCGACACCGTCGTCCTCTCCAGCCGCATCATTCCCGGCAACGAGAAGACCATCTACCGCATGATTGACCACCTCTTCCGCCGCGAAGCCCACGTCATCTACGAAGACGGAACCTCGCCGCCCGTCCACGTCAGCGGACACGCCAGCCAGGAAGAACTCAAGCTCATCATCAATCTGGTCAAGCCGCGCTACTTCATTCCCATCCACGGCGAGTACCGCCAGTTGAAGCTGCACGCCGAAATGGCTGGCGCCATGCACAGTTCCGTCGGCAAAGTCATGCTGATCGAAAGCGGCGACGTTCTCGAATTCGACGAACTCGGCGCGCGCAAGGCGGGAAAAGTCAGCGTGGGCCGGGTCTGCATTGACTCCGGCAACCGCACCGATGTGGTCGAAGACCTCATCATCAAAGACCGCCGCCACCTCAGCGAAGACGGCATCGTGCTGCCCATCATCGCCATCAACAAGGCGTCAGGAGAAGTCGAATCGTCCCTTGAAATCGTGACCCGCGGCTTCAACGTCGGCGAAGACGGCTTCATGGACGGCGCCAAGCGCATCGTCGAAGACACGCTGGCGCACTCCAGCGAAGAAGAAAAAGCCGACTACGGAGTGATCAAAGAAAAAATTCGCGCCGACCTCAAGCGCTATATCTCCAAGCAATCGCAGAAGCGCCCGCTGATCATGCCGGTGATTTTGGAGATTTGACGCAACGAGGAGCCGCCACTTGGACATTAGTCCGCGAATCTTCGCGATCGACTGGTCAGGTGCACTCAAGGGCCCACGTAAAAAGATTTGGCTTGCCGAGGTTGTGGGTGGCCGCTTGCTCCGGTTGGAGTGCGGCCGTGACCGAAGTGAGACCATAGGCCATGTTATTGCCGAGAGCAAGAAGACCCCCGAGATGATCGTGGGACTCGACTTCGCTTTCTCGTCCCCTGAATGGTTCGTGAAATCGAAGGATTGCGGAACTATTCACGAATTCTGGAAGCTGGCTGCAGAGCAGGGTGAGTCATGGATGAAAGAGTGGCCGTTTTGGTCGAAATGCAAGCCCGAGCGGAAACCTGAGAACGAGTACCGCTTGTGTGAGGAGGCATTGCTCAAGAATGCCGCGAAACCATCATCAATCTTCAAATTAGTCGGGCCCTCACAAGTAGGACGTGGGTCTATTCGCGGCTTGCCCTGGCTTCTTCAACTGCATCAAAGCGGCTTCTCTATCTGGCCATTCGATAGTCCGGGATGGCTACGAGCAGTCGAGATTTACCCGCGCCTGTTTACGCCTCGCATTGTAAAGAGCGACCCTGAAGCCCGACGTGCCTTTGTCCAGAAATATCGCGGGCGTTGTTCAAACGGGTTGTTTAGTCAGATTACAAGGGATGTTTCGAACTCTGACGATGCATTCGATGCTCTGGTTTCTGCCTTTGCAATGACCGAGCAACTCCAGGCGCTATGTTCTCTGACTCAGAGCCTTGATCCTCAGACGAACCTTGAAGGAGCAATCTGGCCTCCCGAGGAACGACGCTGCTCCGCCTAGAGAAACTCACGCTTTTCCGGTTGACCGAAGATCGCTCCGGCGATAGGGTTGAGTGAGAATAGCTATAGGGCCAAACCCATGACCATCGAAATAAACCGCCCTGAAATTGAAGCGCTCATTCAGCAGCGGCTGCACAGCGGCGCGTTCCAGAGCGTGGAAGACGTGCTCTTCGATGCCCTGGAAATACAAGCTGAACGCGAGGCCTGGCTTCAGGAAAACAAAGAGGCCATCAGTGCCAAGATCGAGCGCGGTCTGGCCCAACTCGACCGTGGAGAAGGTACACCGGGAGATGAGCTACGAAAACGTCTTGAAGCCGACAAGGCGGCGTGGCTCGCGGACCGCTCCGGATCGTGAAATCCTATGTCGTTGCGCCGGAAGCCGAAGACGATCTCCGGCAAATCTGGCGTTACCTGTTCGGAGAAGCTGGCCTGGCAGTTGCCAACCGGATTCAGGGCGAACTAGTAGACGCTTTCGAAGGCCTAGCTGATGCTCCCGGCAAAGGCCATCGGCGTCCCGACCTGAC
>Ga0209517_10000102_pt1 | contig 138708 bp, 112 predicted proteins | sample PeaSoiMetSII2010_FD_187695 | JGI IMG/M metagenome (GOLD analysis project Ga0209517, IMG submission 187695) | Peat soil microbial communities from Weissenstadt, Germany - SII-2010 (SPAdes) (version 2) | ecosystem: Environmental > Terrestrial > Soil > Wetlands > Peat | place: Germany...
TCGTAACCGGCCAGCCGGCAGGTCTCCCGCGCGCGCTCGAGCGGGCTTGCCAGCACCAGCGCGAAACGCTTTCCCGCCAGATACCGCCCCAGCGCCGCCGCGTTCTCGCGCCCCGCGGCGGTAAGCGGGAGGTCCGTCCGGCCCGTGTGTGCGCCCGACCGGCTCCACTCCGTCTCTCCGTGCCGCATCAGCCACAATTCCCGCGCGCCCCTGATACTATCTGTCATATGAACCGCCCATCCCATTGGACCGCAATCGGCGCGCTGGCCGCCGCCGTGCTGTGGCTGGCGGCCTGCCTCGCGGCGCAGCAGCAGAATCCCGAACTCGGATTCAAGGATACCCCCGTGCTGCCCGGCCAGCCGTGGCACGTGCACGATCCCGACCGGCCGCATCCGCGCGTGGTGACTCCCGGCGCGGCGCCGGGCGCGCCTCCTTCGGACGCCATCGTGCTCTTCGACGGCAAGGACCTTTCCAAGTGGGCCCAGGCCGGCCAGGGCGCCGATCGCGGCAAGACGGTGGATGCCAAATGGAAGGTTCAGAACGGCTACTTCGAAGTGGCGCCCCGCACCGGCGATCTGTTCACGCGCGAGACGTTCGGCGACATCCAGTTGCACATCGAGTGGATGGAGCCCGCCGCCATCCGCGGCCGCAGCCAGGACCGCGGCAACAGCGGCGTCTACTTCATGAGCCGCTACGAAATCCAGGTGCTCGACGCCTGGGAGAATCCCACCTACGCCGATGGCCAGGCGGGCGCCATGTACGGCCAGTGGCCGCCGCTGGTGAACCCCGCGCGCAAGCCCGGCGAATGGAACACCTACGACGTCGCCTTCGAAGCGCCGCGCTTTGAAAACGGCAAGCTCACCCGGCCCGGATACCAGACGGTTTTCTACAACGGCGTGCTGGTTCACGTTCACAAGCAGATCCTGGGCGCCACGGTGTACCGCGCGGTGGCCAAGTATACGCCGCACGGCGCCGAGGAGCCCCTGCTGCTCCAGGATCACGGCCACCCGGTGCGCTTCCGCAATGTCTGGCTTCGCCCGATAGGCGAGTACGATAAATAAAGATGCTCCGATCCGCATTGTTCCTCATGCTGCTTTCCGGCGCGCACGCCGCTCCCGCGCTGATGCCCCTGCCCGTCAGGATGGAAACCGCCTCGGGCCGGCTCGCGGTGGATGGCGGCTTCACCGCCGCCGCGACGGCTTTCTCCGACGCCCGCCTGGAAGCCGCGCTCGGCCGCTTCGTCGCGCGGCTCTCCCGCCAGACCGGGATTCCCATGGCCGCCGGGAAGGCGGAAGACGGCGCGCACGCCTCGCTGCGCGTGGAATGCGCCGCCGCGGGCCCGTTGTGGCCCACGCTCGGCGAAGACGAATCCTACACGCTGGACGTCTCCGCCAGCGGCGCGCAACTGAAGGCCGCCACCATCGACGGCGCGCTTCGGGGACTCGAAACGTTCGCGCAACTGGTGGCGCCCGGGGCCGAGGGCTTCGAAGCGCCCGCGGTCCACATCGAGGACCGCCCCCGCTTCCCCTGGCGCGGCCTGATGATCGACGCTGCGCGCCACTTTGTGCCCGTCCCGGTGATCGAGCGCAATCTCGACGCCATGACCGCGGTGAAGCTCAACGTCCTGCACTGGCACCTCTCCGACGACCAGGGCTTCCGCGTGGAGAGCAAGCGTTACCCCCGCCTTCAGCAACTGGGCTCGGACGGCCTTTTCTACACGCAGGGTGAGATCCGCCAGGTGGTGGCCTACGCGCGCGACCGCGGCATCCGCGTGATTCCCGAATTCGATGTCCCGGGCCACACCAACTCGTGGTTCCCCGGCTATCCCGAGTTGGCCAGCGCGCCGGGTCCTTACACCATCGGCCGCACCTGGGGCGTGTTCGATCCGTGTCTGGATCCCACGCGCGAGGAGACCTACAGGTTCCTCGACGCGTTCTTCGGCGAGATGGCCGCGCTCTTTCCCGATCCTTATTTCCACATCGGCGGCGACGAGGTGAACGGCAAGCAGTGGAAGGACTCCGCGAAGATCCAGGAGTTCGCGCGCCAGCATCGCCTGGCGGACAACCGCGCCCTCCACGCCTATTTCAACCAGCGGCTGCTGAAGATCGTGGAGAAGCACGGGAAGATCATGATCGGCTGGGATGAGATCCTCGATCCCGCTCTTCCGCAGGCCACCGTGATCCAGTCGTGGCGCGGGCAGAACGGGCTGGCCGACGCCGCCGCCCAAGGACACCGCGCGATCCTTTCCTGGGGCTACTATCTCGACCACCTGCAGCCCGCGCGCTACCACTACGGCATCGACCCGCTGGCGGGCGCCGCCGCCAAATTGACGCCCGAGCAGGCGGCCCGCGTTCTGGGCGGCGAGGCGTGCATGTGGGCCGAGTACGTGAACGGCGAAACCATCGATTCGCGCATCTGGCCGCGCGCCGCCGCCATCGCCGAGCGCTTCTGGTCGTCCAAAGAGACTACCGCCGCCGATTCCATGTATTCGCGGATGGAGGCGGTCAGCCGCCTGCTCGATTGGACCGGCGTGCAGCACCGCGCGGGCTATCAGCCGATGCTGGACCGCATGGCGGCCGGCCGGCCCGCCGGACCGCTGCGGGTGCTGGCCGACGCGGCCGAAGCGCAAGGCCTCGGCGGCCGCGCCCGCGCCCGGAAGTACACCAGCCTGGTCCCCTTGAACCGCTTCGTGGACGCCGTGCGCCCCGAGAGCGAAAGCGTGCGCCTGCTGGAGCAGTCGGCGGCCAAGGCGATTGCCGGCCCGGCGCCGGAAGACCTCGCCCTGCTGCGCGAGCGGTTCGCCCTGTGGGCGGCCAACGATCAACGCTTCCAGGCGCTGGCCGAAGGCAATGCCCTGCTCGCGGAGTTGAAGCCGCTGTCCAAAGACCTCTCGGCGCTGGGCGCCATGGGTCTCGAAGCGTTGGACCGCCTGGCCGCCAGCCAGCCAGCCCCCGCCGACTGGATCTCGGCCGAGACGCGCGAGCTTACCCGCATCGAGCGCGTCAACGCGGAAGTGACGCTGGCCGCAGTCCGCCCGGTCAAGCTGCTGCTGGACGAACTGGCGCGCAAGTCGCGGTGACGTCTTCAAAACCGTATCTTGCCGGCCAACTCGAAGTCCCGCGGATTTCCCGCGCTGGTGATCGTTCCGAACGCAGCGCTCCCAAACGAGCCGTTCGGATCGTTCAGCGGCGGAGTGTTGCTGACGTTGAAGGCTTCCGCGCGGAATTCAAAATTGCCCCGCTCCGATATCCGAAACGTTTTGCCGATCATCAGGTCGGCATCCTGCAGCCCCGGCCCCCGCACCGGATTCCGCGAGCTGTTGCCGATGCTGAATTGTCCGGCAGCGGTGAAGGCCGACTTGTCGAACCATTGGGAAGCGCTGCGAGTGGCAAAGTCGTTCGGGTTGCCGATGCGGTTCGGCCGCTGAACGGCGTATCCGAATGCGGACAGGGTATTGGTCGCCTGCGTGACCGGCACCGCGTCTCCCGCCTGGATGCGCGCCAGGCCGCCGATTTCCCAACCCGAGATCCTCCACCATCGCGGAATCCGGTACACCCAGCCGGCGGAAAAGACGCGCGGGATGTCGCCGCTCGAAACGTCTCTTTCGAGCTTCCGGTTGAAGGCGTCGGCCGCCCCGATCGTGGTGAGCGCCGGTCCGGTGAAGATGGTCTGGGAAAAGTAGGTCGAAGCGTCGTCGATGAGCTTGGAAAAAGTGTACGCGAAGGTGAAAGTCAGGCCGCGCGAAAAGCGCTTTTCCAGCTTCATTTGCAGCGCTTCGTATTCGGAATCGGCCACATTGTCGCGGAAAAGAGCCACGTTCGTGAATCGCGGAAAGGCGCGCAACAATTGCTGCTGTGCGATGGTTGGCTGTCCCAATGACGACGAGGCCGGAATTTGCCCGAAGTAGGGATTGGGGACCTTCGCCGTCAAAGCGGATCCCATGGCAAGGTCCGCGGCCGGCACCTGGTTGAGGTTGGATTCCGGCAGGCCCAGATGCGTGTTCTTCGATCCGAGATAGCCGAGCTCGAAGTTTACGTCGCTCCAGAGGGTTTTCTGCGCGGTGAAATTCCACTGCTGGGAGTAGCCGGACCCCACGTTCCGGTCCACGCCGAAAACCCCCTGCCCCAGTCCCGAATTCGGATTCGGCGCCGCCACCTGCACCGTGGGCCCGTTCGCCAGCACAAAAGCCGGGTTGATGTTGTCCTGCGATTGTTGCCCTACCGTCTGCACGAACGGGAACTGCGGCAGCGTGAACGGCGTGGTGATGCCGGTCTGTTCGAACCAGATCATTCCGTAACCCGAGCGAATCACCCAGGACTCTCCGAGCCTGTAAGCCAGCCCCGCGCGCGGCCCGAAATCGCAGCACTCCAGTTCCCTGGCGGTACGCGGAAAATCGAGCACCTGCGTGTTCAGGTTGAAAACGGAGTCGTGTTGATGGGCTTCGGTCGAAGGGAAGTTCAGCGTATAGCGCGTGCCGAGATTCAGCGTGAGCCGGTTCGAAACCTTCCATTCGTCCAGCGCAAAAAATTCCGCGATGTGGGCGCGCTCCTGAAGCGCCTGATTTTGAATGTCGATGCTGAACGCGTTCACCTGGCCTAGTAAGAGCGAAGCCAGGGCATTCCCGCCGGCGCCTGTGGAGGAATCCGTGCCGGTTGTGGTGAAGGCGTACGAACCGGTCGGGTTCGCCGGGTTGACGATGTCGAGAGCTTCGCGCCTCAGATCCGTTCCGAACTTGAACGTGTGCCGCCCGCGGATCTTCGAGAAGGTATCCAGAAACTCCGTGACCGACGTCGTGAAGTTGGTGTTGGCGGCGGTGGTCGGCCCGATCTGCTGATACCCCGTCACGGTAAAGATGGGGAGCGTCGAGGGGAAAGCGCTCACGGGCGCGCCGGGGATGGTGACGCCGCCGTTCTGGAGCGATGTCTGGTTCACTTCCCGGCGCGTGTACCCGAAGCGCGCCTGGTTTAACGTCGACGGCGAAACGGTCCAGTCGTATTCCGACGCGATGCCGTCTCCGCGGGTGATGGCATGTCCCGTAACGCCGGTGGTGAGATTGCCGCTGCCGTCGGGAAGAAACGGCACCGGGGTGTCGTCGTCGCGGAGATACGAATAGCGCGCGAATGCGCGATGCCTTTCGTTGAAGACATGATCGACGCGGCCGTCGAACTGGTCCTGGTTGTCCGGCTCGACGCCGGTGAGTATGAAGTTGTTTGCCGCGGCCGCGTCAGGCAGCGGATAATGCAGCAATACCTCGACGGCCAGCGGATCGAACCGGCTCGACGGGATCGTATTGCCGGGGAATGGCGCGCGGGGCGAGCTTGCCGGATCGTAGGTCGTAGCGGGGAACGCTCCACTGCGCTGGGGCACCGTGGGTACCACGCTCTGGCGGGTGATTCCGGTTCGCAGCCGGGCGCCCTGCCAGTCCGCGAAGAAAAACGTCTTGTTCCTGCGGATCGGCCCACCCGCCGTCAGGCCGTACTGGTTCCTGCGAAATTCCGGCCGCGGACCCGGCTGCGCAAAATAGTTCCGCGCGTTCAGGTCCTCATTGCGGAGGAACTCGAAAAGCGTGCCGTGGAGCTGGTTGCCGCCCGATTTTCCGATCACCATGACCGTTCCCCCGTTGGACCTGCCGTATTCCGGCGAGTAGGCGTCGATGTTCAGCTTGAATTCCTCCATGGCGTCGATGATCGGATAGAAGGCCACCTGGCCGGGCTCGGGTTGGAGAACGCTGATGCCGTCGTAGAGGTATTCGTTGGTGCGCGGCCGGCTTCCGTTGATCCGCGGCAGCAGCGACCCGCCGCCCGGCAAGGCGACGCCCGGGGAAAGCGCCACCAGGGGAATGAAATTGCGCCCGTCGAGCGGCAGCGTTTCCAGTTGCGGCTGGCTGACGTGATAGCTCACCGAGCCGCCGGCCGTTTCGAGCAGCGACGCCTGGGCCTTGACCTCCACCGTCTGCGAGGCTTGTCCCAATTCCAGCTTCACGTTCAGCCGGACCTGGTCGCCGATGCGCAGCGTGATGCCCTCCTGCCGGTACGGGCGGAAGCCCGGCTTCTCGACCGTCAGCACATATTGTCCGGCGGCCAGCCCCAGCAGGTGATACTCGCCGCGGTCGCCGGTTATGGCTTCGGACCGGGCGCCGGTGGCCTGTTCTTCGCTGGTCACTTTCGCCTGGGCCACGGCGAGCGACTGCGGATCCTCGATCGTGCCGGACAATTCGGCTTTTCCGGCCTGTGCGAAGCCGCACGGGGACAAGGCCGCGAGCGCGGCGAGAGCGGAAAGGGCGGCCAGGGCTTGATGCGGGCGCATGTCTTGTAAGAATATCAGTGTAATGCTTGCAAGACAAGAGCGGTGGCCGGCCGGGTTTCCGGCTTAAAATGACTGCATAGAAAAATGCCCGAGATCGAGACCAGCCTGGCAACCCTCCGGCGGAAACGCGGCCTTTCCGCCATCCATCTGGCGGCCACGGTGGGCGTGAGCAGGCAGACCATCTATGCCATGGAAGCCGGCACTTACGTCCCCAATACGGCTGTCGCGCTGCGCCTGGCGCGGGCGCTCGAAACCACCGTCGAAGAGCTGTTCACTCTTTCCGGCGGTGTCCCGGCGCCAAATCTGCGCTCGGAGCGAGCCGTCCTGTTGCCCGGTTCCGCCGCCGTTCAGGAGGGCCAGCCGGTTCAACTTTGCCGCGTGGAGAAACGGCTCATGGCCTCCGCCCCCTCTCCGGTCGCGTGGTACTTCCCCGCCACGGACGCGGTGGTCGCGGACAAGCCGGGACGCGAGGGGAAAACCCGAGTCCAGATTTTTCAATCGGAAGGCGATTTCACGAACCGCATACTGGTTGCCGGATGCGATCCGGGCATTTCCGTGCTTTCCCGCCATGTTCAGGCCGCCGGGATCGAACTCGTTCTGGCGCACAGGAACAGTTCTCAGGCGCTGTCCCTGCTGAAAAAAGGATGCGTTCATATAGCCGGGACGCACCTGCGGGACGAGGCCAGCGGCGAATCCAATCTGCCGGAAATCGGCCGGCTCTTCCCCAAGACCTCGGTCGCCGTGATCGCGTTCGCAATTTGGGAAGAGGGTATCCTGGCCGCGTGGGGAAACCCGAAGGGCATCCGGGGAATCGAGGACTTTTGCCGGAAGGATGTCTCCATCGTGAATAGGGAAAGTGGGTCGGGCAGCCGGGCTCTGCTGGATTCGAGGCTCGAACGGATGCGCATCGCGGCGCGGAGCGTTCGGGGCTACGACGAGTTGGCCCCGGGACATCTCCCGGCTGCCTGGCAGGTGCGGACGGGCGCGGTGGATTGTTGCCTGGCGACCCGGGCCGCCGCGCGCGCCTTTGGGCTCCACTTCATTCCGCTGGTAAGCGAACGCTACGATCTGGTGATCCGGAAGCAGCATCTGGAATTGCCCCGCATACAGAATCTGCTGGATACCCTGAGCCGGTCGAATTTTCGCCGCGAGCTGGAAGGCCTGGGCGGCTACGATACGCGGGTAGCCGGTCAACGGGTGCTCTGAGTTTTTTCTGCTGAAATAGGAATATGAAACTTTCCGCGAGAAACCAGTTGCCGGGTATCGTCGAGCAGGTCCACCTGGGAGAGATCATGGCTCGCATCGTAGTAAAGGTTGGCGAGCACGTGATGGAGAGCGTGATCACCCGGCAAAGCGCCGAGGATCTCGGCCTGAAGCAGGGCGATTCCGTGCTGGTGGTCGTCAAGTCCACCGAAGTCATGATTCAGAAATAGAGACGCGACGATGACCCTCGCATTGCCCCTCGAGCCCCGGGAGGAAGCCAGGCTTCTCGCCCTGGCCCAGGCCAAGGCTCGTGGCATCCTGGCGAAGTATGGGCCGGCTCCATCGGCCGAAGAAATCGATCGGAATCGGGCCGAAATGTTCGCGAACTTCGCTCGCGATGATTCCTGATTCTTCGAGCGATAGCCGATACGCACACAGCGATCTGGTATCTCTTCTCCGACCCGCGCCTGGGACGCGCTGCTTCCTCGTTTCAATGGCCGACGACCGGATGAGGCGATCGCGACTTAGAACCGGCACCCTGTGGAACTGAGCCGTCGCGGCGATGATGCGGTCGGGCAGGCGCACCCACCCCCTTACCGGCAGGCTGCCGCCGCAAAGGAGCTTTGCACGTTCGCGCGAAACTGCTCGATCTGGCTCGCGGCCGCGGGCTTCTCCAGGGACATGCGATTCAGGATGGGGTCCAGAAAGCGGCCGTAGCGATCGATCACGGTGCGGTCGTTTGTGGCCATCGCGTCTTCCACTGCGCGCTTCGTCTCGGGCGTAATCAGCTCGATGCGCCCCACGAACACGCGAGCGGTCCGGAACGGCGCCGGATCGACCTGGAGCGGAAGGATGGCGTCCACGGCGCCCGGCGGGACTATATAGATGATGCGCGAGCCCTCCTCGAACCAGGAATCCCGCCACGTCTCGACCATGGCTTGGGCCTCCTTCGGGAACAGGCCCTGCGCCACCAGCGCGTTCTCCAGACCTTCGCGCAGTTGGGGGAAGCCGCCATCGAGCGAAGGCCGGTCGAGCGACACCGGGCCGGAAACGGCGCCCGCGCTGCGATACCCCAGGCGGCCTCCGCGATTCTCGAAGAGCATCACCATAGGGACGGGATCGGAGCCGAGGTTTGCAACCGCGACTTTTCCGTCGGCGGAAAGACGCGCGGAGAGGGGAACCGCGAAGCGTCCCACGCCGCGATAGAAGAGGAATTTCTCGTGCTGAACGCCGGCCGTGACGGGAGCGGCGTCGGTGGTGCGGGCGGCGTAGTAGCGGCTCGGTGTGCTTTCGACCGGCAAAGCGGGCGTCGTGTTCGGCTCGACCCTCACGTTTTTCCACTCGATGCCGCCGGTCAGGCTCGTCATCGATGTGTCGAGGCCGTTCAGGTTGGGCTCCAGGCGGTGCACCGATCCGTCGGTCCGGCTCTGCTGGTCGACCTGGTATTCGGCCTGCGGATACCACTCGGTAATGAGCCCCTTCGGGAACGCCACTCTCACGTGCGCATCCAAAGCCCGCTGGCTATAGAAGTAGAGGACCGGGGTCTCCATGCGAACCGTGCCCGTGAGTCTGAATTTGAAACAGCGATACCCGCGATTGTGGACGAAGCCGGGGAGGTCGTCCTTGCCGCCCAGCACATCCCAATCGATGGCGGCGCCGTCCTCGCCCGCGACGGAGGTGAATGTTCCCCACTCGTGGACGGTGAGGCCGCCTGGCTGAACGGCGCCGATCTCCGCGGCAATCAGAACGGCCGCCGTGGACAGGACCAGGGCCGAAAGTATGTAAGCTATGCGTACGCTGGATTTCATTTGTTCCCCCCTTGCGTGAGTGCTTTTAACGACGTTTCGATTTCGCTGTCGGTGGCCGGACGCGGAAAGAATCTGGAAGATTCCCGAACCATCCCCTTGGGTCCGAGGGGAACGATAGCGCCGGCGCTCAAGTTGGCGCACGTGCCTTTCAGGTTCACCACCCATTGGCCTTCCGCGGGCCAGCTCTGGTAGACGGCGTACACGCCGGGTTTGGTTCCCGGCATCACTTTGAGTACGGCCGACCGCCGCTCCCCCTTGACGATTCCTTCGGCGGTGGCGGAGATTTCAGGCTTCGCGGGTTCGGAGCAGCCTTCCGTGCGAAACACGAAGGCCGCCATCTTGAAGTGGAAGTCCTGGGACGCCACCGGGCTGCCGACAGTGAAGGTAAACCCTTGGGCCATGGCCAGCATCGCGAGCGCCAAGGTTGCACTACCGAGTCGCAGCATCGAAATCTCCTTTCGGGACCGTTAGACGCGCGGGCGGGAATTTTCTTCCCGCTCACCAAGTCCAGGCCAGTTCATCCTTCCAGTGTGTCAGGGTATCCGGGTCCAGTTCGAGCGCCTTCCGGCGCGAAACACCCGCCGGGACGGGCGTCAGGGCGGCGATGCGGTCATAAACGCGTTCCCGGTCGGCGAGCCCCACCCGCGAGAGGAGATGCCAGAGCGTAAGGGTATCGCGCACACGGGCTTCGGCAAGTATGATGTCCAGCGAACCGCTTCCGGGTTTTTCGGTAGCGAAGTTCTCCAGCGCCTGCTTGAGGTTCTCCGGCGCGTCGTCGAAACAGGGAACGCCGGGGCCCGCCTGTGCCCGCGTCCGGCAGCTTGCGCCGGCCGGGACAAGCGACTCCAGGCCCTTCCATTCAAACGACACCCAGCCCCTGGTCACCTGGAGCAGGCCCGACCCCTCTTCATCGGTATGGAGCGAATACTCGCAACCCAGATCCACGGCGGTCGCGGACGCGGTGTCCACGAAAAACAGCCTGGGCGGGGCGGAGATCTTCGCGCGGATCTCCCCTCGCGCGAGCGCCAGGCGATGTTCGCCGGGGCGCGCCGTTACCACCAGCAGGCGCGTGTTCGGCGCCACTTCCACAGAGCCGATCTCACCGACCTTCACGGTGGCGCTCGAGGACGCATCGGTCTGGATCCACTCGCCGGCTCCGATGCGCGCGACGCCGCGGACAGGTTTCGCTCCGATGGCCGGTGCGCCGTGAATCCGCACGACCTCCCACCGCGCCTCGGGCCTGCGAGCGACGGTCCAGTACACCGCACCGGCCACGGCCGCGACCGCCAGGGCCGCCAACGCCAGCCGCCACCGGCGGAAGGGCAGTGACCTGTGCGGCCGATGCCGGGGCAACGCCGCCTCGATGGCCGCCCAGATGGCATCGGGCGCCTGGGCGGCCGGGAGATGGTCCAGCATCGACATCCCGAACCGGACCTGCTCGCGCTCGGTTCGGCAGCGTTCGCACTCCGCCACGTGCAATTCGACACGCCGCGCCTCCCGGGATGCGAGTTCGCCGTCGATGTGAGCCGCCAGTTGACGCGTAACGTGCATACCTATCCCTTTGCCCCCATCAGGCCCCTCAGCCTTTCGGCAAGCATCTTGTGGCCCCGGCTCAAACGCGACGCGACGGTTCCCATGGAGCAATCGAGGGCCTCCGCCATCTGCTCGTAGGACAGGTCGTCGAAATACCGCAGCAAAACTGCGATGCGGAACTTCGGCGGCAGCGCGGAAACGGCCGCCCGCACGGACCGCGCCATCTGGGCGCGCGCGTAGTCGTCCTCCTGCGAGCCCGGGACGGCGAATTCTTCCAGGCGGGAGCGGTCCGTGGCCGACACCGCCGATTTGCGCCGCCGGGCCGTGTCCTGACAGGCGTTTACCACCAGGCGGTAGAGCCAGGTGGAGAATCGGGCATCGCCCTTGAACTGGCCGATGGTGGTGATCAGTTTTAGAAAGACCTGCTGCGTTACGTCGCTGGCGGCGGATTCATCGCCGTGGAAGAAATAGAGCGACACGGAGTACACGCGGTCCTTATATAAGTCATAGAGCACACGAAGGGCGTCCCGATCGCCCGCGCGGCAAGATTCGATGATCTCCCGGCTGGCCTCGCGATCACTCAGAGGAACCACCAGCGAATGAGACGCAGCATCCAGACACTTTCTTCCATTTTCGCCGCCAGCAGGCCGGCACGGCCGGACTGCGTCGCGCCGGGCCTGCCCCCGGCGTGAAGGACTAAGAACCAATACTCACGTCGAGCAGCGCCAGCCAATACTGCACGGATTGCAGCGCGAAGCCGATCAGGATCAAGCCAACTCCGAAGACACCCATGCGCTTCTCGGGCACGTGGTCTACGGTCCATTCGACGAAAGGCGTGCAGGCGCCCGCGACCGCCGTGACCACTCCGATGGCGAGTCCCGCTTTCAGTCCGACCGCGATCGCGTGTTCCCGCTGCTGCGCCACCAGGCTGCTGAGATATCCGGTGACAGTGTAGCCAACCGTGCGATTCACCGCCGCAAGAAATTGATGTTTGGTCAAACGCGGGCGGGTGGCGGGTTGATAATCGATGGTCGGCCGAATGCCGGCTCGGTACGCCAGGACCTGTCCCACCGTGCTCAGTGCGCCAAACGTGGCCCCGAATGTGCCTCCATATAAATAAGCGGCGCCCAGTGCGAAGCCGCCTCCGCGAATGGCGCTCATCGCCGTGTCATACCAGAATCCGGGTTTCGGCCGATGCCTCGAAGCGCGGGAAAACTCCCAGGCGAGTGTGATGCCGTGCGCCACGCCGCTCGCCAGCCCGAACACCGGCCCGAGGGCGAGGCCGTACCCGGCTCCGAAGAGCGCACCGTAGGTGACTCCCCTGGTGAGAGTCCGCAGTGGTCCGTGTTCCCCGCCCAGGAGATCGTACGCGAGGTACAACGCGCCGAGCACGTCCAGGGAACTGCCGGCTATGCTGACCAACGCGAGCGTGTGCCTGTCGATCGTCATGGAATGTCGGCAAATTGGCCGTTCTCGAGGACCAGAAACGAGTCGCCCTGCGCGCAGGCGATGAGCTGTTTCTTCGGAGTGTCGATGCCTTCATCCGCCAGTTGGAAAGTTCCGTGGTGGATCGCGATGCTGGTCTTGGCGGCCAGGATCTCATGCGCTCTGACCGCCTCATCGGGAGCCATGTGCACCGGCGACATGAACCAGCGTGGTTCGTACGCTCCGATCGGCAGTAACGCCAGGTGCGGCGATCCGAACTTTTCCCGAATCTGGGCGAAATGACCTCCGAACGCGGTGTCACCCGCGAAATATATGAGCCGTTCCCGGCATTCGATCACGTACCCGCACCACAGGGTCATGTTGCGGTCGTAAACTCCCCGGCTCGAGAAATGCAGAGCCGGGACCGAGTGGATGGTGAAGCCCGGGAGTGACACGGATTCGCCCCAATCCACCTCGTGAACGGGCCCTATTTTCTGGGAGCGGAGCAGCCGGGCCCCGCGAGCCGGAACGATGAATGTGGAATCTCCGCGAGCCGCCAGCCGGCGCAGTGTCGGCAGATCCAGGTGGTCATAATGATTGTGGCTGATGAGCACGGCGTCGATCGGCGGCAGATTCTCCCAGGATACCCCCTGTTTTCTCCGGCGCCGCGGACCGGCCCAGGCGAGAGGACTCGCTCGTTCGGACCAGATCGGGTCCGTCAAAATGTTGGAGCCCCGTTGCTGAAGGAGCACGGTCGAGTGGTTCACCAGAGTGGTTCGCAGTCCGCTGCCCTCCACCTGGCGGGGCGGTATGGATTGCTCGACGTCCGAAATGAAACCGGGCGACGGCTCCGGCCGGCTGGTCAGCTTCCATCGCAGGGCGTCCAGAAGCCCTGGCGCCCGCGGAGCATCCGGATTGTAGAAGCGCTTTCCGTCAAAGTGCTTCGGAAATCCCGGGTTGCTGGTGCCCTCCTGCATGAATCACCATATATCTTATTGCGGTTGCGGCAGCAGCAGCGCTACTTTGCCCGCACCCGCATGTGATATACCGGCACGCCCGCGGCAATCAGCGCCAGCCCCGCCAACGACGGCCCCGGCCGGGTGACCAGCATGTTCACCAGGAACCACGCCGTGATTCCCACGAACAACAGGGCCGTCGCCGGGTAGCCCCACATGCGGTAGGGGCGCGGCACATCGGGGCGCTTGCGGCGCAGCACGATCACCCCCGCCACCATCAGCCCGTAGAACAGCCACGTCGCGAAAAGCGCGTAGTCCACCAGCGTTTCGTACGATCCGGTGAGCAGCAGCACCACCGCCCACGCCGCTTGCGCCAGGATGGCGAAGCCCGGCGTTCGGTGCTTGGGATGCACTTCGGCGAACTTGCGGAAGAAGAGGCCGTCGTTGGCCTGCGCAAAATAAACCCTCGGGGTGGTGAGGAAACAGCCGTTCAGCGTGCCCAGAATCGACACCATGATGATGAGCGACACCAGCGTGCCGCCCGCCGCGCCCAGCACCCGCTCGGCTGCCGTGGCGCCCACGTGTTCGCTGGCCGCGATCTCCGGCACCGTCAGCACCCGCAGGTAGGCGAGGTTGGCCAATAGGTAAATGGCCATGACTGCCAGGCTGCCCAGCGCCAGCGCCAGCAGCACGTTGCGCTGGGGATTGCGGATCTCGCCCGCCACGAAGCTCAGTTGCACCCAGCCGTCGTACGCCAGCAGGCACGCGATCAGCGCCACGCCGAAGCTGCTCGGCGAGAAACCGGCCGCGGCCGGCGGAGGCAGTTCGGGCGTTGCCGGATGTCCCAGAAGGAACGCGCTCGCGATGATGATCAGCGCGCCGGCGACCTTGGCCAGCGTGAAGCTGTTCTGGATGATGGCCGAGGTTCGCACGCCGCGATAGTTGATCCACGTGAACAGCGCGAGCACCGCCAGGCCCAGCGCCTTCGATCCCGCGGCGCTGAGCGGCGCCAGGTAGGACGCGTACAGCGAAAACGTCACCGCCATCCACGCCACCTGCGCCGTCCGGGCCACGGTGAACATCGACCAGCCGCACAGGAAGCCGGCCATCGGTCCGTAGGCCTCGCGCAGAAACACGTACTGCCCGCCGGTGGCAGGGAATGCCGTGCCCAGCTCCGCGCAGGCCAGCGCCCCGAAAAACGAGACCACCCCGGCGAAGATCCACACCGCCAGAATCATCGGCGCCGAGGCGAGGTTGCGCGCCACCAGGTTCGGCACCAGGAATATGCCGCCGCCGATGACGATCCCGATAACGATCGCGATCGAATCCTGGAGGCTCAGCTTGCGCGGGAGTTCCGTGGCCATGGGCTATTGAAAGATCCGGTGTCGAAGCCATTCATTCTACTACCCGCGCTCGCCATAATCGTCTGGCCGGCTTGTGGGCAGCCGCGCTCCGGTCCGGGCGAAATGCCGTTTGGCTCTATAGAGATTCCCGGTTCCGGCCGATATAAATCTCTAGAAAGCGTTTGAGCCGCACATGGTTCGGATTCTGCGAGTTCTGATGGCCGTACTGCTGTTCGCCGCGGGCGCGGCGGCCGAGCGTTACCGCTTCCGCAATTATGGCGGCGACGAGGGCCTCAACACCGCGGTCAGCGCGATCCTGCAGGACCGCGTGGGGTTTCTCTGGATCGGGACGGGGAATGGCTTATACCGCTACGACGGCGCCCGTTTCCAGCGTTTTGGGACGGAGAGCGGGCTGCCCAGCACCTCGATTCGCGGTCTGCACGAATCCTCGGACGGGGCCTTGTGGGTGGTGACCGGGCGCGGTGTCGCACGCCTCCGGCACGGCGCTTTCGAAACGCTGGATCTGGGAATCGGCGCGGACCGCGTGAACCTGAAGGCCATCGGTTCCGGGGACGGCAAGATCTATCTGGGCACCGACCAGGGCCTGCTGGGAGGGACCTTGGGAACCGGCGATCCAGGCTTTAAACCCGTGCCGGGCCTGCCGCGAGATCCGGTTTCGGGCATCTATGTGGAGGACGGTGTCGTGTGGTTCAGTTCCGGAACACAGCTCTGCCTCTGGGATCACAGCCGGATCCGCTTTTTCGGCGCAAGCGATGGCCTGCCGGCGGAGCCTTGGGGTGCGATTCTCCGCGACACTCGTGGAGGTCTCTGGGTGCGCGGCCCCGAGCATTTGTACGTGCGCCCGCCGGGGAGCCAGGGATTCATCGCGCGCGATCGGGGCTTGCCGCAGTCCAGCAACACTCTTCTGAGCATGGCGATGGACCAGCAGGGCACGATCATGACGGCGACCGATCTCGGACTGGCCCGCTGGGTCGATGACCGGTGGCAACTCATCGGAACCGCGCAAGGTCTGGAATCCGACTCGGTCACATCCGTCTTCCAGGATCGCGAAGGCTCGATTTGGATCGGTTTGTGGGGCGCCGGCATCGCACGCTGGCCCGGCCACACCGAATGGACCAACTGGATAGCCGCCGATGGTCTCCCCAGCAGTGTTGTGTGGGCGATCCGGCGGCATCCTTCCGGCGCGCTCTGGGTCGGTACCGACCGCGGCGTGGTGCGGATGGAGGCCGGTGGGGTCCAAAGGGTCTGGACACACAACGACGGGTTGGGTGGCGACAAGGTCAAGGCACTGGCTGTGGGACCCGACGGGGCCGTTTGGGTCGCGTGTCTGCCGGGCGGCATCTCGCGAATCGATCCCGGGAGCGGCAGGATACGCACCTACGGGCGGGAATCCGGGTTGGAGGACGACCGCATCGTCGCTATTCACCTGGACCGCGAGAACCGTCTCTGGGCAGCCACCAACCACGGGTTGTACCGCAGCGATGGCCTCGGGCCCCATCTCCGCTTTGAGCGGCAGCGCCCGCCCGGGGCCGACGACCAAACCCTCTACTTCCGTTTTCTGGCCGACCGGCTTGGCCGCATCTGGGTGGGAAGCACGCATGCGCTGTATCGCTGGGAACAGGGCCAGTGGACACAGTTCACCACCGCGGATGGGCTGAAATCCAATGCCATCACCCATCTCGCCGAGACCGCCGACGGAGCCATCTGGATTGCGTACCGCGAGCCGATGGGGCTGTCGCGGTTGACGTTTGAAGCAGGCAAGCTCCGTTCGGACCACGTCACCAAGGCACAGGGGTTGCCCTCCGACTACGCCTTGTCCCTGGGATTGGATGCGCACCTCCGGTTGTGGGTGGGCACGGACGACGGTGTGGCGGTCCGGAATTCCGCCGGATGGACTGTGTATACCCACGAAGACGGGCTGGTGTGGGATGATTGCGCCGCCAACGCATTTTGGCCGGATGCCGACGGGGCCGTCTGGATTGGAACCCTGAAAGGCCTGTCCCGATACCGGCCGGGTATGGAAGCGTCCCCGGAAGCGCCGCCGGTGGTGCTTACGGGAGTGAAGTTCGGCGGCCGCGCCGCCGATCCGGACGCCTTCTCGGCGATTCCCTTTCGCGATCACGATGTTTGGATTGCCTTCTCCGGCTTGAGCTTCCTCAGCGAAAAGAAAATGCGGTTCCGTTACCGCCTTGCCGGACTCGACGACCAGTGGATCGAAACGGCCACGCGGGAAGCGCACTATTCCTCCCTGCCGCCCGGCTCTTACCGCTTCGAAGTGGCTGCCCGAAATGCCAACGGCGCCTGGAGTCCCGTGCCGGCCCGTGTGGCGTTCCGGGTGGTGCCGCCGTGGTGGATGACCTGGTGGTTTCGCAGCCTGGTCGCCGGCGCTGCGGCCAACCTGCTCGGCCTCGTCCTGTATGCTCGCGTGAAACAGATGACCCGCGAGCGCAGGCGGCTCGAATCCGCGGTCCGCGAGCGCACCAGGGAACTGGAACTTCAGAAAAACGTCGTGGAGAGCCAGAAACACGAAATCGAAGACCTGCTTCAGCACTCCCAGGAAGTCTCCCGGCTGAAAAGCGAGTTTCTGGCCAACATGAGCCACGAAATCCGCACGCCCATGAACGGAGTCATCGGCATGACGCAACTGCTGCTGACCACCGCGCTCGACCCGGAGCAGACCGAATACATCAACACGGTGCGGGACTCGGCCGAGGCCCTGCTGGTGGTCATCAACGACATTCTCGACTTCTCCAAAATCGAGGCGGGCAAGCTGGAACTGGCGCGCGAGCCGTTTGGCCTCCGCGAGTGCATCGCCGACGCCCTGCAGGTGTTCGCCTGGAAGGCGCGGGAGAAAGGCATCGAACTCACCCGGGAGATCAGTCGCGAAGCGCCGGATATCGTCGTGGGAGATGCGGGCCGGCTGCGTCAGATTCTCCTGAACCTCATCAGCAATGCTCTCAAATTCACCGAGCACGGCGAGATCGCCTTGACCGTTGGCGTGCTGCCGCGGGCCGAACTGGGTTTCGAGGTTGTTCGGATGCTTCAGTTCTCGGTTCGCGACACCGGCATAGGAATCCCGCCCGGCAAGCAGGAACAGATCTTCGAAGCCTTCGAACAGGCCGATGGATCTCCCCGGCGCCGCAAGGGCGGAACCGGCCTGGGCCTGGCGATTTGTTCGAAGCTGGTGCGGCTCATGGATGGGCAGATCTGGGTCGCCGAAACTTCGGACCTCGGCAGCACCTTCTCGTTCGTTGTTTCTTTCGGGGTCCCGAAAGATCAGGATCAGTTGCCTGCGCCGGACCAGCGCGAAGTTCCGGACGGGCTGTCGAATATGGCCCTCGCCGTCGCCTCCGAGCCGCTCCACATTCTGCTGGCCGAGGACAATTCGGTCAATCAAAAGCTGGCACGGCGTCTGCTGGAGAAGATGGGGCACTCGGTCGTCGTCGTCGATAACGGCCGCAAGGCGGTGGATGAGGCCGCCGCGGGCCGCTTCGACCTGATCCTCATGGATTTGCAGATGCCCGAAATGGACGGCCTGGAGGCCACCGCCCGGATTCGCGAGGCGGAGCGTCAGGCTCTCGGCTCTCCCGGCGCGGACGCGCGGCACGTTCCGATCATCGCCATGACCGCGCACGCCATGACGGGCGACCGCGAGCAGTGCCTGCATTCCGGCATGGACGACTACATCTCCAAGCCGATCAGTCTCCCCGCGGTGGTCGCAACCATCGCCAGGGTCTGCAGCGGCGCCTCCCCCGCCTCCCCGGCCCGCCCGTAAACGCCGCGCGCACCGGAGTCTGCAACCGCGACTCCCCGGCCCGCCCCTGAAGCCGCGCGCGCCGGAGTCCCCAGCCGCCCTCCCCTCCCCTCCCTCCGCCCTCCCCTCCCCTGAAGCTGCGCGCGCTTGACCCGTATACTGATTGAGAACCACATGAAGCTCGTATCGATGCTGCTTCTCATCGGGCCGGCGGTGGCGCAAACCTGGGTGGTCCAGACCAGCGGCACAACCGCGTCGCTGCGCGGTGTCAGCACGGTGGATGCGAAATTGGCCTGGGCGAGCGGCTCGGGCGGCACTTACCTCCAGACCACCGACGGCGGAGCAACCTGGACGGCCGCCAAAGTGCCCGGCGCTGAAGACCTCGATTTCCGCGGCGTGCAGGCCTTCGACAGCCAAACCGCATACCTGCTGAGTGCCGGATCCGGAAACCAGTCCCGAATCTACAAAACCTCCGATGGCGGCGCGCACTGGACGCTCCAGCTCACCAATCCCGATCCTGGCGGATTCTTCGATGCCGTGGCCTTCTGGGACGCGCGCCGCGGCATCGTGATCGGCGACCCGGTCGAAGGTCGCTTCGCCGTGTTCACCACCCAGGACGGCGGGGATCACTGGCAGCGCCGGCCCACACCCGATGCCAAGCCTGCGGAAGGCGCTTTCGCCGCCAGCGGCACTTGCCTGGTCGTCTCCGGAACGCGCGAAGCGTGGTTCGCGACGGGCGGACCGGAAGGCGCGCGGGTCTTTCACACCGCCGCGGGCGGAGCCTCGTGGACCGTCGCCGCCACGCCCCTGCGGAACGACGGGCCCTCCGCCGGGATCTTCTCCCTGGCCTTCTCCGATCCGCGCCACGGAGTCGCCGTCGGCGGCGACTACACCAGGCCCGAAGATGCCCTGCGCAACCTCGCCGTCACGGCCGATGGCGGCCAATCGTGGACCGAGCCCGCCGGGGCCCATCCCCGGGGCTTTCGATCCGCCGTGGCGTACTTGCCGGACCGGAAAATGTGGATCGCGGTGGGCGCCTCGGGGTCCGATGTGTCGGCCGACGGCGGAAAGACCTGGAAGCCGTTCGACAGCGCCGCGTACAACGCCATCAGCTTTGTGTCATCGGTCGCCGGATGGGCCGTCGGGCCTCGCGGCCGGATCGCGCGTTTCCGCCCCTGAAAGGCTAAACCGAAGCGGCCAGCGCCTTCTCGGCGGCAGCCCGGCCGTCTCCCGCGGGCTTGTAGCCCTGGAGCCGCAGCGCCGTCTCCAGCGCATCCAGCACCAGCAGAACGTTCTCCGCCGTCGAGCCGTAGCCCATCAGGCCAATCCGGAAAACTTTCCCGGCCAGCGGGCCGAAGCCGCCGGCGATTTCGATGCCGCGCTCCGCCAGCAGGTACTGGCGCACTTTGGCATCGTCCACGCCCTCGGGCACGCGCGGCGTATTCAGCGTCCACAGCCGGTTCCCAGGCTGCCGGACGTGCATCTCCAGGCCCATCGCCTCGATCCCGGAGACGAATGCCAGGTGGTTCCGCCGGTGGCGCTCCCAGCGATTCTCCAGCCCCTCCTCGGCCACCAGCGCCAGGGCCTCGCGCAAGGCGTACAGGAGCGTGGCCGAAGCCGTGTGATGATATTTGCGCCCGGTGTAGTAACTGTCCAGGAGCAGCAGATCCAGGTACCAGGAATGCACCGGAGCGGTGCGCGCCCTCAGCCTTTCCAGCGCGCGCGGAGAAACCGTCACCGGCGACAGGCCCGGCGGGCAGCCCAGGCCTTTCTGGGTGCAACTGTAGGCGATGTCGATGCCGTTCTCGTCCACCAGCACGGGCATGCCGCCGAGCGAGGTCACGCAATCCCCTATGGTGAGTGCGTCCACTTCGTGCGCCGCCTCGCAAATCGGCCGGGCGTCGTTGAACAGGCCGGTCGAGGTCTCGGCTTGCACGAATGCCACCATGTGCGGCCGCTCGCGCCGGATGAACTCGCGCGCCTCCTGAGGATCGAAGGGCTCGCCCCACTCCCTGGCGAGCCGCACCACCTCGGCGCCCTGCCGGCGAGCCATCTCGCCGATCCGATCCGCGAAAAACCCGTTCGTCAGCAAGGCAAATTTCCGCCCGGGCTCCGCGAAATTGGATACCGCGGCCTCCATTCCCGAGCTACCGGTTCCGGAAACCGCCATATTGAATTCGTTGCGCGTCGAATAGGCATACGCGATCAGCGATCGAACCTGGTCCGACACTTCAAAGAAGAAGGGGTCGAGATGGCCCACTACCGGCTGCGACATCGCCTGGTACACGCGCGGCGCAACCATGCTGGGGCCGGGGCCAAACAGCAGTCGCGGCGGGGCTTGCAAAGGAGGATAGGACTGCGGCATAAGCCCCTAGTTTAGCGCGCTGGAATCCGGCGAGCTTACCCAACCTGGGCCCACGCTAGCCGCTAGTCCCGCTGCCCCGCGCTAGCCCGCCAGCACCACTGCCCAACCTGTGCCCCCCTGCTCCGCGCTCGCCGCCGGCCCCCAACCTGCCCCGCCTGACCCGGTGTTCGCCGGTAAACTCACGAGATTCGCCGATTCCCAAGGGAATCCCTCCGCATCCTGCCCTACCCTGAGGGCATGGACCCACGGTACACCGATCGACCCAGACAGTGGCGCGGACACTCCGGCGTGATACCAGGATTCATCCTGGTAGGCATCGGCGCCCTGTTTCTGCTCAACAATCTTCACCTTTTGTATTTCCAGGACTGGTGGCGATACTGGCCCGCCATCCTGATCGCCGGCGGCATCGTCAAGCTGGTGGACTCCACCCATCCCGGCGGTCGCGTCTTTGGCGGCATCCTGGTGGGTGTCGGCGGCCTCTTCCTGGCCCATACGCTCGGATACCTGTACATTCGCCCTGGCGACCTGTGGCCGCTGATTCTCATCGGCCTGGGACTAATGCTGCTGTTCCAGCGGACCATGAACTGGCCGGGCATGCAGGGTGGCCAAGGTGGCCGGTCCGCTTCCTCCGGTGTGCTGCACGCCTTCGCCGTTTGTGGAGGCGGCAAGCGAAAACTCGCTGAATTTCAAGGCGGCGAGGTCTCGGCGGTCTTCGGCGGCTATGAGATCGACCTCCGCAAAGCAACCATGACGGTCGATTCGGCCGTCCTGGAAATCAACGTGGTATTCGGCGGCGCCGAAGTGCGGATCCCGGAGAATTGGATCGCCGCCGTCGAGGGCGCGGGCGTGTTCGGGGGGTTCAGCGACGAGACCGTTCACCCTGCCGAGCAGACCCCCGGAGTGAAGCGGCTCATTGTGAAAGGCTCGGCGGTCTTCGGCGGCGTTGTGATCAAGAACTGAGGGGCCATGCACCCGATTCTGGAATCGAGCCGGAGGCTGCTGCTGTACCTGCTGGCGTGGGCGCCCATCGGCGTCCTGCTCGCGCTGGTCGCGCGGGGCGACGGCCAGGTCCCGTGGACGGACGCCGCCGCGGCCCTTGCGCCGGCCTGCCTGCTGTACGCTTTTGTGTGCCTCTCGCCGTGGTACATCTGCCGCGCCCTTCCCTTGCGTCTCTCCAGCATGAACAGCGTGGCGCTGACCTTCGCGGCGGCCGCGGCAGCCGCCAGCCTGCTGTTGGCGGGGAGCGTCCGGCTGGCCGCGCTGGCAATGGGCAGGACGCCGCCGCAGTTGGCGCCCCTGTTCGGAACGGGCGTGCTCCTGTACCTCCTCTCGGCGGGACTGCACTATGCGGCCCTGGCCGTGGCGGCGTCGCGCGACGCGGAAAGGCGCGAGGCCGAGGCGCGCACCCTGGCGCGCGAAGCGGAGCTGCAGTCGCTGCGCATCCAGTTGAACCCGCACTTCCTGTTCAACAGCCTCCATTCCATCAGCGCGCTGGCCACCGTGGATGGCGCGCGTGCCCGCGAGATGTGCGTGCGGTTGGCGGACTTCCTGCGCGCCAGCCTGGGTCTCGGGAGCCGCGAGAGCATTCCGCTAGAAGAAGAGCTGGCCCTGGCGCGCAGCTATCTCGAGCTGGAACAGATCCGATTCGGCCGGCGCCTGCGGGTCGAAACCGAAATCGAGGCGGCGTGCCAGGAGTGCGCCGTCCCGGCGCTTCTGCTTCAGCCGCTGGTGGAGAATGCCGTAAAGCATGGCATCGCCAACCTGTTGGAAGGAGGCTCCATCCGGCTGGCCGCGCGCCGCACCGGCGAGAACGTTTCCATTACCCTGGAGAATACCCTCGATCCGGAAACGCTGTCGCGGCCGAGCGTGGGGCTAGTCCCCGGCTCGCGGCAAGCCCCCAGCCTGGGGCCACCCAGCCTGGGACTCGGCCAGGCCCACGTCCGCCGCCGCCTCGAGATCCGCTACGGCGAAGACGCCGTCTTCGATGCCGGCCCGCGCGGCGAGGTCTATCGCGTCGCGCTGCGGTTCCCCTGCGAGCCCTCCATCGCTTCGAGCAGCCGCGCATAGCCCGAGCGGCTTACCGGCAGGCGCGTTGCGTCGTTGAGAATGGCGATCCGGCTCTCTTTTCCATAGGGCTCGATGCGGGCCACACGCTCCAGGTTCACGATCACGGAGCGGTGAATTCGCACGAAGCGTTTCGGGTCGAGCGCGGCCTCCAGGCTGGCGATCGACTGCTGCTTCAGGTAGCTCTTGCCGCCGCTGTGGAACGCCACGTAGTCGTCCTGGGCCTCCACGAAGTCCAGCTTGTCGAGCGGAATGACGTGCACGCGCGTCCCGTCCCGCACCACGATGCGCTCGGGCCGCTGGGCCGCCGTTCGCTCCGCGCCCACTTCCAACGGAAGGCGCCGTTCTCCCAGCCGCGACTTGGCGCGCTCGATGGCCCGCTCGAACCGCTCGGCGCTGAACGGCTTCAGCAGATAGTCCACCGCGTGCGCGTCGAACGCCTGCATGGCGTACTGATCGTACGCGGTGACAAATACGACCACCGGAGGTTTCCCTGGGGAGCGATCCAGCAGTTCGAGCACTTCGAACCCGTCGAGCTTGGGCATTTGCACGTCCAGGAACAGGAGGTCGGGCGCCGCCACCGCGACGGCCTTCACCGCCTCGAACCCGTTGGCGCATTCCGCCGCGATTTCGATCTCCGGGTGGGACTGCAACAGTTCCCGCAAGTAGGCGCGGGCCAGTTCCTCGTCGTCGACAATCACCGCCTTCAATGTGCTTTTTCGACCCCATTAGCCACTGTACAGCAGTTCCGGTCCGCTCTCGCATCCGATCCGGTTTTGTGCGAGAATGGGGAGCATCCAAAGTCCCACCAGGCCGCCTGCGGAGGAGGCTGGTCGGAAAGGCGTGTCTGTGAGTAAAGAAGCCGAAACGCCCTTTGACAATATCGAAGGCTCCCACGAGTATGTGGCCATGCTCGCCGAAGCGCTGGAAGAGGCCCGGCGTGACGTGGACGCCGACATCGCCACGGCTGATCGCGAAGGCGCCCAACGTCGCAAGCAGGCTCTCCTCCTGGTCTCTTATAACCTGGCAAAACTGAACCTCCATATAACCTCCAGCCGGCGTATTTTAAATGACCTTCGCACGCTCCGGCGACTGTTGCTAGCGGAACGGGACCAGCCGGTGGAGGAGCGGGCCAAGGTCACATCCGGCGATTAACCTGCAGACCGGGACGTGGCGGCGAAAAATCGGGTTCGGCGTCCTGGACCGCAACACAAGCTGTAGGTGTACACCGCTCACCGGTGATGTGAAACTCACCATCAATTGCTGTAATGCGCAGCACTTCCCCTTGACAGAACCGGTTACCAAGCGTACTATTCAATAGTTGTTGCGAAACGGTGTAGCAACACTTGACAGCGGTGGTTTGTGGGGGACCCCGTATGACATTTCAGATCGGTGACAAAGTTGTCTATCCCAACCAGGGCGTTGGGACGATTGAGAACATCAGTAGCCGCTCCTTTGGTTCCGTCTTCGAAAAATTCTACCTGTTGCGCCTGGGACCGAACAGCATGACCGTGCTGGTCCCGTTTTCCAATGCGGACAACATAGGTCTGCGCCGCGTGACCAAGGACCGCGAGATCGCGCGCATCCTGTCGTTCCTGTCCCATGGGTGGTGCATCAACCACCCGGATTGGAAGGCCCGGTTCAAGGAAAACACGGACAGGATGCAGAGCGGGGATCTCCTGAAGGTGGCGGAGGTGTTCAAAGCCCTTCTGCAACTCCACCTCGACAAGCCGCTCTCCTTCCGCGAGAAGAAAATGCTCGACCGCGCCCGCCACATGCTGGTTTCGGAGGTCTCCATTTCGCGAAACGTCCCGGAGATCCACGCCGCCGGGATGCTGCAGCGGGCCTTGGACAAAGCCGGGCTGAGCCTGCCCACCGCCCTTTAGCGTCGCCCTGCCGCGCGCGCGGAACGGAACAGGTGAACAAAAGCCCCCTGTCCGGCGTTCTATAATAACGAGCGCATGGAATTGGGCCACCGTCGTGGTCATCGGAGGAATCTATGTTCTGCCATCAGTGTGGTACCCAGGTCGCCAACGACCTGCAGTTCTGTCCCAATTGCGGCGCGTCCCTGGCCGCCGCGCCTGGCCCGCTGGGCGGTCCGGCGCCGTTGGCTTGGACGGCTCCGGTCGGCATCAAGGCGCAGCCTGGCCGATGGATCGGCGCGGGATGGGAACTGGTGAAACCCGACATCGGCATGTATATGCTGTTGGCTCTCGTCTTCATGGCGCTCAACTCCATGGTCCCGGTCATCATCCAGGGACCCCTGATGATCGGCTTCCACATCTACTGCATTAAGAGGATCCTCGGCCGGCACGCCGAGTTCGCCGACCTCTTCACGGGCTTCAATTTCTTTGTCCCCGCCCTGGTGGCCTCCCTGGTGATTTCGCTCTTCGTGTTCGCCGGAACGCTGCTTTGCATCATCCCCGGCCTGGTGGTGGCCGCCATGTACAAGTTCACCTACCTGTTCATCTTGGACAAGCGCATGGACTTCTGGCCCGCGATGCAGGCCAGCCACGCGGTGGTCAAAAACGACTATTTCGGCTTCACCATGTTTCTGCTCCTGATGGTGCTGGTGAATCTGCTCGGAGTCCTGTGCTGTCTGGTCGGGGTTTTCGTTGCCATGCCGGTCACCCTCGCTGCGATCACGGTGGCGTACCGCGAGATTGTGGGCTTCGAGCAGCGGACCGTGGACACGTTGGTATGAGCCTGGCCGAAGCGGCACGCCGCGTGCCTCTCGGGCCCCTGGCCGCCGCGGCGTTGCTGGTCGCGCTTTTCTCCATCCGGCTGCCCGCCACCCCTACCGTGCAACTCTGCGGTTTCCACTGGCTCACCGGCCGGCCGTGCCCGCTCTGCGGCCTCACCCGCGCGGTGTTCGCGCTGGCCAAGGGACATTGGCGCGAAGCCGTCCGCTTCAATGCTCTCAGCCCCCTCGGCCTGGCGATGCTCTTCTCGCTGTTCTGGGACAACCCCCTGCGCCGTCGCCTGTGGACCGCCGGCATCGCCGCGTTCGCAATTTACGGCGTCTTCCGGATCCTGAATTGATTCGACCTGACGCCGGCTCTGAGCCGCGCGCGTCAGCAAGCGGTTCTCCTGGCACCCACCCCAGAATCCGACTTGCACCTCCTTCATCGACTGTGTTAATGTCGAGTGCACTTTGAGGGATAACGAGGGTTCAGAGCCCTCCGGGAGGCGTGCTGGAATGCTGCTTGCTCCGCTAGTTTGGGCCATTGCCGTGGCGACGGCGTATTTCTTTTTCGCCAGGACGTGGTGGTTTCCGCCGCCCATCTCGCAACACGGCCTGGCCTATGACGCCCAGTTCAACCGCACCTTGCTGGTGGTGGGCATTATCTTCATCCTGGCGCAATTCGCGCTGGGGTATGTGATCTGGAAATTCCGCAACGACGGCCGCCGCGCCGGCTATAGCCACGGCAACAACAAGCTCGAAACGCTGTGGACCAGCGCCACCGCGATTCTCTTCCTTGGCCTCGTCGTGATGGGCTCCAAAATATGGGCCAGCGTGCATTTCGACGAAGCGCCGCCGGATGCCATGACCATCGAGGTGATGTCCAAGCAGTTCGCCTGGAACTTCCGCTATCCCGGCCCCGACGGCAAGTTCGGCCACACCGATCTCAAGCTCATCAACGACTCGGCCGGCAACCCCATGGGACTCGACGACAAGGACCCCGCCTCCAAGGACGATATCGTCAGCGCGTCCCTCAAGGTCCCCGCCGGCAAGCCCATCAAACTCATCCTGCACTCCCGGGACGTCATCCACAACTTCTTCGTGCGCGAGCTGCGATTGAAACAGGACATCGTGCCCGGCATGGAGATCCCGTTCCATTTTCAGGCCGACCAGCCTGGCATCTACGAAGTGCCGTGTTCGGAGTTGTGCGGCCTCGGCCACTTCCAGATGCGCACCACCATGCAGGTGATGAGCCAGGCCGAATTCGACCAATGGATGCAGCAGCAACAGGCCCAAAAGTGAAACTCCGGACTGCAAAGGTGAAATTATGTCTTCTCCCGTAGCCCACCCGGCCCACGCAGCGCCCCAGGGCTTCATTAAGAGATACGTGTTCAGCCAGGATCACAAGGTGATCGGCATCCAATACTATTTTCTGGGGCTGTTCTCCGTGTTCATCGGCATGGCGCTCTCGCTCCTGATGCGATTCCACATGGTCAACCCCAACGTCACCGTGAAGTGGTTCTCGTGGCTCTGGCCCACGGCGGCGGCGGGCGGCATCATGACGCCCGAGCTATACCTCTCGCTGATGACCATGCACGGCACCATCATGGTGTTTTTCGTGCTGACCACGGTGCCCCAGAGCGGCTTCGGCAATTACTTCCTGCCACTCCAGATCGGCGCCGAGGACATGGCGTTTCCGGTCCTGAACATGATGTCGTTCTGGACCACGTTCCTGGCCCTGGTGGTGATGGTGGCCGCGTTCTTCGTTCAGGGCGGCGCGCCGCTTTCGGGCTGGACCGCGTACCCGCCGCTCTCCGGCGCCGGCCGCATCACCGGCCCCGGCGAGGGCATGGGGCAGAACCTCTGGATCCTCAGCATCGCCATCTTCTGCGGCGCCTCGCTGATGGGCGCCATCAACTTCATCGCCACTACCGTGGATCTCCGGTGCAAGGGCATGACCCTTATGCGCATGCCGCTCACCTGCTGGACCTGGCTCGTCACCGCCATCCTCGGCCTGCTGGGTTTCGCCGTGCTGCTGGCCGCGGGCGTGCTCTTGCTGCTCGACCGCCTCGCGGGCTCCAGCTTCTTCCTGCCCTCGGGCCTGTACATCAGCGACCAGATCATCACCGCGCACAAGGGCGGCTCGCCGCTGCTCTGGCAGCACCTGTTCTGGTTCTTCGGCCATCCCGAGGTGTACATCGCGATCCTGCCGGGCATGGGCGTCACCTCGCAGTTGCTCTCCACCTTCTCGCGCAAGCCCATCTTCGGATACAAGGCCATGGTGTACGCCGTCCTGGCCATCGGATTCCTGGGATTCCTGGTGTGGGGCCATCACATGTTCATGAGCGGCATGAACCCCTATTCCGCGCTGGCATTCTCCGTCCTGACCATGTGCATCGGGGTGCCCTCGGCCATCAAGACCTTTAACTGGATCGGCACGCTGTGGAACGGCAAGATCCACTTCGACACCGCCATGATGTTCGCCCTGGGCTTCGTCTCGCTGTTCGTCACCGGCGGCGTGAGCGGCATCTTCCTGGGACAGCCGGCGCTCGATCTCTACTTCCACGACACCTACTTCGTCGTGGGCCATTTCCACATGATCATGGGCGTCGCGGCGATCTTCGGCATGTTCGCCGGCACGTTCTACTGGTTCCCCAAGGCCTCCGGACGGATGATGAACGAGACGCTGGGTAAGATCCATTTCTATTGCACGTTCATCGGCGTCTACGCCATCTTCACTCCCATGCATTACCTGGGGCTGGCCGGCAATCCGCGGCGCTACTCGGCCTTCACCGACGTCGAATACCTGGGCAAGCTGATCCCCGTGCACACCTTCATGACCTACGCCGCTTACTTCACCGCCGCGGCGCAGATCATCTTCGTGATCAACCTGTTCTGGAGCATGAAGAAGGGCGCCAGGGCGCCGGTGAATCCGTGGAACGCCACCACGCTCGAATGGACTGTTCCATCGCCGCCGCCGTTCGACAACTTCGCCGGCGTCCACCCGGTCGTGTACCACGGTCCGTACGAGTACAGTGTTCCGGGCGCGGCCCGCGATTTCATCATGCAGACCGATCCGCCGCAGGTCCAGTCCGAGGCCTGACGCATCCATACAGGTATGGCTGGAACCCTGACACGCGATATTCTGAAGGGCCCGCCCCCGCCCACCGATCGAGGCGGGGACGGCGGCTCGGGTTTGCCTTTTGGGCCGGGCGCCAACCGCCGCGCCTCTTTCACCGGCCTCTTCGTTCTGCTCGCCGCCAGCACCATGGTCTTCGCCGCCTTTACCAGCGCGTTCGTGGTGCGCCGCGGCCTCTCCGACGATTGGGCCACCATGCCCAAGCCGCCGATTCTCCTGGTCAACACCGTGGTGCTGCTCGTTTCGAGCTTCGTGCTGGATCAATCGCGCCGCGCTTTGAAAGCCGGCGACCGCGCCCAGTTCAACCTCTGGTGGACCGGCGCCACCGCGCTCGGAATCGCGTTCCTGGCCGGCCAGTCGGTGGCCTGGCTTCAGTTGAAGAACGCCGGCATTTTCGTCGCCACCAATCCGAGCAGCTCGTTCTTTTATGTTTTGACCGCCGCGCATGCCTTCCACCTGCTGGGAGGCGTCGCCGCGCTGGTGTACGTCGATGTGCAGGCCTGGCGCCTGAGGCTCGGCCCGGCCAAGCGCACCGCCATCGATGTGACGGCCATCTTCTGGCATTTCCTGGATGGCCTTTGGTTGTACCTGATGCTTCTATTCTACGTTTGGGGGTAAGGGATGTCGTCGACCCAAGTGACCACCATGGCCACATCTGATTGGGCGGGAGGCCGGTCGCCCTACGCGACCAATTCGAAGAAGTTCGGGATGTGGCTGTTCATCATCTCCGACGCGCTCACGTTTTCGGCCCTGCTGTTCGCCTACACCTACAGCCGGGTTTCCAATCCGGACTGGCCCAAGCCTTTCCACTTTTCGCCCAGCATCGTCTTCTCCAGCATCATGACGTTCTGCCTGCTTTCGAGCAGCCTGACCATGGTGATGGGCGTCCATGCCATGAACCACGGCAACCGCAAGGCCGCCGCGGGCTGGATCCTGGCCACCATGGCGGGAGGCGCTGCATTCGTCGTGCTGCACCTCACCGAGTGGCTCAACCTGATCAACAACGAACACGTCACGCCGTTCGACAATCCCTGGGGCGTTCCGCTCTTCGGCGGCACGTTCTTCGCGTTGACCGGGCTGCACATGACCCACGTCGTCATCGGGCTCATCTACCTGGCCATTCTCTGCCAGGCCGTGCTGCGCGGAAAGTTCAAGGCCGAAGACGTCGAGGTCGGCGGCCTGTACTGGCACTTCGTCGACCTGGTGTGGATGTTCATCTTCCCCCTGGTCTACCTGATGTCCGCAAAGATTTGAGGAAGGAGCGAAGCAATGAGCAACCACTCCGAAGAAGTCCAACACGTCGATGGCGCGACCAGCCTGACCTTCTCCAAGGTCTGGATCGTGCTCCTGGTCCTCACCGGCGTTGAAGTTTTCCTGGCCTACGAGCAGTTGCCCACCTTGATCATGCTCACGAGCTTCCTGGGCCTCTCCATCGTCAAGGCGGCCCTGATCATCGCTTACTTCATGCACCTGAAGTTCGAGCGGCTCAGCCTGTTTCTCACCCTCTTCCCCATGCTGATCTTCTGCATCGTGCTGATGCTGATCTTCCTGGGGGATGCCTCCCGCATCCCGGTGATGAGGCCGCCGGTATGAAACGGCTCGTGCTGATTCCGGCGCTTGCCGCGGCGCTTTCCCTTCCCGCGGCGGCGCAGTGCGTGATGTGTTACCGCACGGCCCACGCGCAGAACGAGGCCCGCTCCCGCGTGCTCGATTTCGGCATCCTGATTCTGGGCGCGCCGCCCTTCCTCATACTGGCCGGCTTCGTGGCCTTCGTCTTCGCCCGCAACGAGCGATACCGCGAAGACGAATAGTCCCTCCGGCTGCCGCTCCCGCCGCCTACGGGCGATCGGCCAGGATCAGCGGCGAAGGCCCGGGGGAATCGAGCGTGCGGGGGTTCTCGAAGCCCGCTTCGCGCAGCCAGCCGGCAATCTCGTTGAACGACCAGGTATCGCCCTGGTCTGTAAGCACCAGCATGTTGACCGCGAACATCAACGCCATGGGAGGGCCCGAACGGTCGTCGTTCACCAGGAATTCCTGGATGGCGATGGTGCCGCCCGGCGCCAGCGCCTCGTAGGTCTTGCGCAGCAGCGCGCGGCTGCGCTCCACGCCCTCGCTGTGCAGGATGTGCCCCAGCGTGGCGACCTCGTGTCCCGTCCCGAAATCCGCCTCCAGAATATCGCCGCCCACAAACGTGAACTGTTCCTCCACCCCGCAGCGCGCCGCCGTTCTCCGGGTCACATCCAGCATGCCGGGCCAATCCACGGCCGTCACGCTGACCCGCGGCGATTGCTGCGCCAGCGCGATTCCCCACACGCCGGAGCCCGCGGCGATGTCCAGCACCTTCAGCGGCACGCGCGTCGCGCCGAGATCCAACACCTCCGCCAGCGCCAGCGCCGGCCTGTAGCTCAGCGGAAAGAGGTCTTCCACAAACTCGTGGAAGAACTCGGTGCCGGTCTGCTCCCGGTTGACGCCCCCGGCCGCCGGCTTGCCCTCTTTCACCGCGTCCGTGAGCTTCAGCCAAAGCGGAATCCGCTGCGTGCTCGTATGGCGGATCAAGCCGCCCACGTACCCCGGCTTGCCGCTCACCAGAAACGCCGCGCTTTCCCCCGTCAGCCCGTAGTTGCCGTCCGCGTCCCGGCTCAACAACTGCAAGCCCGCCAGCGCGTTCATCAGGGCCCGCAGCCCCCTTTCGGACGCGCCCGTGTGGCGGGCCACCTCGTCGATGGTCCTCGGCCCGCCGTCCAGCAGATCGAAGATTCCGTGACGGACGGCCGCCTCCATCGTCAGGGGTGCGATATATCCCCAGGCCAGTTGCATGACTCGTTCCGGCGTAATCGCCGCTTGTCCACCAGTAGCCATCCATTCCCCTCGCTGTCGTCGGAAATTGCTTTTTGTAATTATATGTCAGGCGCTGGCAGCGGGCGCGCACCCTCGAATGCGCCGCGCCGATTCCGCGGCCCGCCCGGCGGCGCCGCCAGCCGCGTTACAATTACGCCTTGTGACCCGTTCCCAAGTCCCGCTCCGCGCGATACTGGCCGTGGGTATTGCCGCCGTGCTGCCCCTCTGGGGCGCTTACTCGTTCTATGAGACCCAGACGGCCCACCCGGCCCTTCCGGCCGACCCCTACCAGGTCGAGGCTCTCTCCGTCCGCCTGGAAGCCGTGCGCCAGATCGTTCCGGAAGATGCCGTGATGGGCTTCATCACCGACGCGCCGCCAACCTCCGACATGTTTCAGACGTGGTATTACGTCACGCAGTACGCCCTGGCGCCGCGCTTGCTGGAGCGCGGCCCCGATCGGGCATGGGTGCTGGCCATGTTCGCCAATCCATACGCTCTCCGCGAAACCGCCGCACGATACCGCTTGACGCTGAACCGCTTTCTCGGACCGAACATCGCCCTGCTTCAAAACGAGGCTCGCTAGATGGCCGGGATCCTGTGGGCCCTCGAGGCTGCCCTCGTCGGCTGCCTGTTGGCCTGGCGTTTTGGAGGATTTCGCGACTTGCGGCCCGCATGGGCAGCCGCCCTGCTGATCGTCGGGAGCGGCACGGCCGGCGGTTTCGGCATCACCTCCTGCCTCTTCTTCCTGTGCCGCCTGCTCATGCCCACCGAACCGGCTCTGCCCATGTTTCTGGAGATCGCCCTGGCCGCCTGGCTCGCCTTCGAGATCTACAGGCGGCGCAAGCGGACCCCCTCCGTCCAGCCCGCGGCCCGCCCGTCGTACGGGAACCTGGCGCTGGCGGCAATCCTGATCGCCGCCCTGCTGATTGCCGTCGCCGGGATGAGCGGCCCTTGGAAGGCCATGCCCCACGGCAATTGGGACGCCTGGGCCATCTGGAATCTCCGCGCACGCTTCCTCGCCGCGGCCGGCGACTTCGGGCACCGCGCCTGGTCCCCCGCGTTGGACTTCGCGCACCCGGAGTATCCGCTCCTGGTTTCGGCATTTGTGGCGCGCTGCTGGACCTTCGCCGGTTCCGTGACCCAGGAGGTCCCGCAGGCCGTCTCCTTGCTGTTCTTCCTGGCATTGGTGGTAACCGGCGTGGGAGGAGTCGCGGTATTGCGCGGCGGAAAGCTCGGATTGTTGTTTGGCATCGTCCTGGCGGGCACGCCCTTCGTCCTCCAGGAAGTCCCGGCCCAGTATGCCGATATCCCGCTGGCCTGTTATTTCGCGGCCGCGCTGGTGCTGATCCTGCTGGACCGGCCGGCCGCCGCGGGCTTGTTTGCCGGCCTGGCGGCGTGGACCAAGGACGAAGGCTCGCTGTTCCTGGTGGTGTTCTTTCTCGCGCTGGCGGTGTTCCGCCGCCGGAATGCCGGGGCCGCGTTGGCCGGAGTGCTTCCCATGTTGGCCATTCTGCTGTTTTATAAGTTCGTGCTGGCGCGCGGAAGCAGTTCCTTGTTGGCGGAGAGCGCCCCGGGCCTTCTGGCCAGGCTGGCCGATGTCCACCGCTACGGCATGGTGGCGTCGGCCTTCGCCGGCGAGTTTCAAAAGATGATGGTTTCCGGCTGGTATCATCCTCTTTGGCCGCTCGTCGTGCTGGCCGCCGGTTTAGGCTTCGCCAGGAAGCACCGTTCCGACCTGCTGCTGGCCGGCTCGGTGACGGCGGCCATGTTCGTGGTCTACTTCTTCGTCTACATCGGAACCGGGAGAGACTTGCGATGGCATCTCAACACCTCGCTTTACCGCCTCCTGGTGCACCTCTGGCCGTGCCTGATCCTGTCGATCTTCGCCGGCCTGAAACCGCCCGAGTGGAGCGTCACTCCTCCTCCGCCCGTCGCTCCCGTTACTACTAGTGGTGCGGAGCGATCATCGGGTCGACGCTGAGCGCGTTCGTGTCAAGCACATAGGTCACTCCGGCGGCCACCGAAACTTGCGTTTCTTCACTCCCCTCTGGCTTTGGCCGGCGGGAGGCAACACGCATACCATCACGTTTGTTCTTATGCACTTCGATGCCGCAGCAGCGACGCGGATTCTTCTTCACGGAATGCTCCTTCGATCACCGAGCGAAGGACGCCTGGGACGGTCGAGAAGACATTCCAACGCATGTTCATCCGCCGGGAGGCGGAGACAACAGCTCCTGGTTCCAGTGATTGCGTCCTGACCAGATTCGCCGTCGGGCTTAGAAGCACCAACGGATAAACGGCCTCTGATTCGCTGGGGATCTCTTCCAGCTTGCCAAAGCTGTCAACTAGCGCCCATTTTCATCCGTCCCGGTGACGGCCCCGAGGGGCCGTGAAAGTTGAGTCACAAGACTTTAAAAAAAGTTTCCGTTGATTCTAAACCACTTCCGCCTCCCCTCGCCCGCTTCCCCTTTGTCGCCGCGCTACTCTTATGGTCGGAATTACTCATGTGGAGCATTCTTCAAATCGAGGCCGCTTGCAGCAACGCGAGAAACCTGCCGATCAGTCTGAACCGCCGGAATCCGGGAGACGCATCTTCAAAGAAAACGCTCCAGATGCGTCACCCATTTTGGACCAACCCTCGCAACCCGCACAAACAGAATAGCTTACGTCTGCGTGAATTGTTGCTCTCACTCTCGGACAGATGCGTCGCCCGCTCCCCGTTTCCCCCCATTTCCCAGCCGCGCGCGTCAGCAAGCGGTTTCCCTTTGCGGGTCCTGGTACGGCAAACGTACCCCACCGCGTCGGCCGCTCTTCCCCTTTTTCCCCAACCTGCTAGACTAGTCCTGTCCTCCGCGATCTCCGCGAAAAATCTCCGCGTCTCCGCGGGAACCGTGCTTCAGGAACCCTGTGTATGAGTGGTCGGATTAGAGCGTCCAAAATGGAAATTCCGGTTTGGGGTGCCGCGTGCCTGCGCCAGCGGTGGTTGATCTGGTGCTCGCTCGCCATGGGACCGCTTGCGGGCGCCGCGTGGGGCCAGGCCGTTACGTTCACGGTGGCTCCCGCATACGCCGTCGGCAGTAGTACCCCTGCCGGGCTGGCCGCCGGGGACTTCAACGGCGATGGCAAACTGGACCTGGTCGTGGCCAACCGGGACAGCACCAGCGTGTCGATCCTCCTGAATAACGGAAGCGGGGGCTTTCGGCCGCCGCTCAACTACCTCGCAGGTTCTTTGCCACAGTCGGTGGTAGTCGCCGACTTCAACGGGGACGGCAAGGCCGACTTCGCCGTCGCCAACACCGGCTCCAATAGCGTGTGGATTTACCTGGGCAACGGCGACGGGACCTTCCAGGCGCCCTCGACCGCCTATGCCGGCGTCCACCCGCAATTTGTAACGACGATCGTCGACTACTTCAGCAGCAAGCTCGACCTGGTGGTGGCGGACTATGGCGACGCCGTCGGAGCCGGCGGCGGCATCTCTCAACTCATCAGCAACGGCGACGGGACCTTCCAGCCCGGCGTCCTGCTGCCCGCGGGTAACGGCACCGTGTCGGTCGTGGTAGGGGATTTCAATCACGACAGCATATTGGACCTGGCGGCGGCCAACGCCGTCTCCAACAATGTCTCGGTGCTGCTGGGCAACGTGGCCAACAGCTTCCAGCCGCCCGTCAACTACAACACCAGCCTGGTGGCCGCGGGCGGCAATCCAACCTCGATCGTGGTAGGTGACCTGAACGGCGATGGCAGGCTCGACCTGGCCGTCACCAGCCCCGCGCTCTATGACGTCGCGGTCCTGCTGGGATATGGAAACGGCCAGTTCCAGGCCCCCGTACATTACCCCCTGGACTACACGTTCCCCGGCTCGTCGCCGAGCTTCATGACAATCGGGGACCTCAACGGAGACAACAAGCTGGACCTGGTAGTGGCAAACACTAACGCCGATCGCGTCTCGGTGCTGATGGGGAATGGAGCCGGCGCGTATTCCTCCGTGAAATCCTATGCCGCCGGAGCCGCGCCGCGCGCCGCGGTGATCGGCGATTTCAACGGTGACGGCAAACTCGACCTCGCGGTCACCAACAGCGGCTCTGGCAATGTCTCCGTGTTGTTCGGAAACGGCGATGGGACTTTCCAGGCAGCGCCCCTCTATCGCACGGACAAGCAAGCCGAATCCATCGTGGCCGCCGACCTCAACGGCGATGGAAAGCTCGACGTGGTGGTAGCCACTTCGTATGCCGGCACCGTGGTGCCCATACTGGGCAACGGCAATGGCACTTTCCAGACGGGAGTGAAGTACTCCACCGGCGGCCAAACCACCTCCGTGGCGGTGGGCGACTTCAACGGCGACAAGAAGCTCGACCTCGTTACCGCGGACAATGTCGGCACCTATTCGGTGATTCTCGGCAACGGCGACGGGACCTTCCAGGCGCCGGTCATTTATAACTACACCTCCGGTACCACACCGCATTCCGTGGCCGTCGGAGACTTCAATGGGGATGGAAAACTCGACCTGGCGTTTGCCAACAAAGGCTCCGACAACGTGTCGGTCTGGCTGGGTAAGGGGGATGGCACGTTCGTGGCCTTCGCGAACTATGCGACTCCGCCGGGTGGCAGTCCTTACTACATCGTGGCCGCCGACCTCAACGGCGACGGAAAGCTCGACCTGGCCGTCACCAACTCCGGTCTCGCCAATGTATCGGTCCTGCTGGGCAATGGGGATGGCTCGTTTCAGCCGGCAATCAACTACCCCGTGGCTTCGTCCCCGCACTCCATCCTCGTAGCCGACTTCAACGGCGACGGCAAGCCCGATCTCGCCACGGCAAATTCGGCGGACGGCAGCGTGTCCGTCCTGCTCGGTAACGGAAACGGATCCTTCCAGCCCGCCCTGACTTACCCGGCGGGCAGCGCTCCTGAAACGGTCGCCACCGGGGACTTCAATGGCGACGGCAAGTTGGACCTGTCTGTGACATCCAATTCCGGCGTCTCCCTGTTGTTTGGCAACGGAGATGGAACCATGCGGGCGGCGGTGAACTACACCACGCCAGTGGGCCGCGTCGTGGTTGGCGACTTCAACCGCGACGGCAGGCCGGACCTCGTCGTGGCGGACTGGGCTTCCGACACCGTGGCGGTGTTGCTCAACACCAGCACTATCGCGGAGCCGGTAACCGTCACGTCATCGCCTCCCGGCCTGAGCGCCACCATCGACAGTGCAGCCACACCGTGCACCACGCCGTGCAACCTCATGCTGAATTGGATGTCGGCCCACACTATCGCGGTCACGTCTCCGGAAAACACCGCGGGAGGGCACTTCATGTTCCAGTCGTGGAGCGACGGCGGCGCCATCTCCCACAGCATTGTCATTGCCTCCGCTGCCACTTACACGGCCACTTTCAGCGCGCAGTATCTGCTCACCGTTGCCACAGTGCCCGAGGGTACGGGCACCGTGACGGGTAGCCCTGTAACGGCGGACGGCTACTACAACAGCGGGACGTCGGTGCAGTTGACCGCTAATGCGAACCCCGGAATGCGGTTCGCCGGGTGGAGCGGCGACCTGTCGGGCACGGACAATCCGAAGTCGATCACCATGAACGCGGCGCACAGTGTCACGGCCAATTTCTTGTCCGGCGCTCCGGCCGTGATCGGAGTTCAGCCGCCCTCGGGTAGCGGCCCCACTCACACCTTCACCTATCAGTTCTCTCACTCCGGCGGAGCGCAGAATCTGTCGGTGCTGGACGTGCTGATCAACAATTTCCTGGACGGGCGCAATGCCTGTTACCTGGCGTACGTGGTGGCGACCAGCACGCTGGTGCTGTTGGATGACGCCGGGGACGCGGGCGGGCCGTATGCCGGATCGGTCACGGGGTCGAATTCCACCGTGATTCAGAACAGCCAGTGCGCCGTCAGCCTGTCATTGGCCACCGCCGGCGGAACAAACTTTACCCTGATCCTGAACGTCGCGTTCAAATCGGGATTCGCCGGAAACCGGATTCAGTACCTGGCGGCGCGCGATGTGGTGCAGACCAACACCAACTGGCAGGCGATGGGAGTGTGGAACGTGCCCTCGTCGTCGCCGCCCACAGGCACCATCGCGGTGGCAAGCATGAGTCCGGCGCGCGGGGCCGCGGCGGCGGGAACTGCCCAGACGCTCACGGTTACCCTCTCGGACGGGAAGGGAGCCGCCGATATTGGAATCGTAAACATTCTGGTGAACAACTTCATCGACGGGCGGAGCGCCTGCTACCTCGCCTATGTGGCATCTGGCAAGACGCTGTTGCTGGTGGATGACGCCGGCGACGCCGGAGGCCCCTTCGCGGGCAGTATGGTGTTGAACGGGTCCGCCGGCTCCATCCAGAACAGCCAGTGTTCGGTGAGCGGCGCCGGCTCGTCGGTCTCCCTCACCGGGACGGTACTCAGCCTGACGTTGAACATCACATTCAAGGCGGCGCTCACCGGGAACCGCATCGCGTTCGTAGCCGGCCGGGACACCGCGGGATTGAACAACACGGACTGGCAGGCCAGCGGCACCTTCAGTGTCCAGTGAGTGCAGCCGCCCGCATCAGCCGCCCGCCTTCCCCACTGCCCCCCGCGTCGCGCCCATCCGCCCGCTGCCCCACCACCTGCCCGCATCAGCCGCCCGCCTTCCCCACTGCCCCCCGCGTCGCGCCCATCCGCCCGCTTCCCCTCCGGATCATCAGGTATTATGAGGAGGTTTATGGACAGAAGAACCTGGCTCCAGTTTATGGGCGTCCTTGCCGCCGCGCGGCCGGCGCTTTCCCAGCAGGGCCGAGGGCAGCAGCAACAGCCCCTGCGCGTCACCAAGGAACAGGTCGAAGCGGCGCTCAAGCTGCTCGGCCTGGAGTTTCAGGATGGCGAGATCGACCAGATGCTGCGGCGCGTCAACACCTCGCTCGCCAGCTACGAGGCGGTGCGCAAGATCGAGGTCCCCTACGACACCGAGCCGGCGTTCGGCTTCCAACCGGGCCTGCCGGACCGCGTGCCGGGAAAGGGGCCGGCGCGCTTCGAAACCACGTTTGCCGCGCTGCGCCCCGCGAAGGCGCCGCAGGACCTCGAAGAGCTGGCCTTCTGGCCGGTGAGCCAACTCGCGCCGCTGGTGCGCTCGCGCGCCGTCTCCTCCGGCGACCTGACCAAGATGTATCTGGCGCGCATGAAGAAGTACTCGCCCAAGCTGCTCTCCCTGGTCAACCTCACCGAGGAGCCGGCGTTGCAGCAGGCGGCGGCCGCCGACGCGGAGATCAAGCAGGGGCGCTACCGCGGGCCGCTCCACGGCATTCCCTTCGGCGTGAAGGACCTGTTCGACACCAAAGGCATCCCCACCACCTGGGGCGCCGAGCCGTTCCTGAACCGCGTCCCGGCCTACGACGCCACCTGCGTGGAACGCCTGTACAAAGCCGGCGCCGTGCTCATCGCCAAGCTCTCCATGGGCGCTCTGGCCATGGGCGATCAGTGGTTCAAAGGACAGACCAAGAGCCCGTGGCCCACCACCGCCGCCAAAGAGAAGGGCGAATACGACCGCGGATCGAGCGGATCGTCGGCCGGCTCGGCGGCTTCCACCGCGGCCGGGCTGGTGGGCTTCTCGCTCGGAACCGAAACCTTGGGTTCCATCGTTTCCCCGAGCACCGCGTGTGGAACCGTCGGCCTGCGTCCCACCTACGGCCGCGTGAGCCGTCACGGCGCCATGGCCTTGAGCTGGACCATGGACAAGATCGGGCCCATCTGCCGAGGCGTGGAAGACTGCGCGCTGGTGCTGAATGCCATCCACGGTCCCGACGGCCATGACCGCAGCGTCGCCAGCGACCCCTTCCACTGGGAGCCGCACAAACCGCTGAAGAGCCTGCGGGTGGGCGTCCTCCAGAAGGACTTCGACCGCTTGCAGGGCGACCAGAAGAAACTGTACGACCAGGTGCTGGCCGACTTGAAAAGCGCGGGCGTGGTGATGACCCCGGTGGAGTACCAGGAAGAGCTGGCCGGCATTCGCTTCCTGCTGGACGCCGAGGGCGCGGCGGCATTCGACGACATCACGCGCGACGGCCAGGTCCGCACGCTGCGCAGCCAGGGCCCTGGCGATTGGCCCAACACTTTCCGCAGCTCGCGCCTGGTTCCGGCCGTCGAGTACATCCGCGCGCAGCGCGTGCGCACCCTTCTGGTCGAGAAGTTCGAGAAGTTCATGGCCGACTGGGACGTCATCGTGCTGGCTCCCAATAACGGCCTGTTGACCACTACCAACCTCACGGGCAATCCGCAAGTGGTGATGAAGTGCGGCTTCCAGAACGACGTTCCGCGGTCCATCAGCTTCCTCGGCAGGATCTACGACGAGGGTTCGCCGCTGCGTGTGGCCCTGGCCTACGAGCAGGCCACCGAGTGGCACAAGCGGAACCCCACCTTGTTCACCTAGGCGACTCTATGAACCGCAGAGTCTTTCTGGCAACCTCCGCCGCCGGCATGCTGGCCCGCGCCCGGCAGCAGCCGCATGACCGGCGTCATCCAGCCGATCGGCGACGGCGAGCGCCGCGCGCGCGTGGAAAAGGCGCGGCAGCTGATGCGCGAAAACAAGATCGGCGCCCTGGTTCTGGAAGGCGGCTCCAGCATGTTCTACTTCACCGGAACGCGTTGGCCGCAAGGCGACCGCACGCTGGCGCTGGTGATGCCCGCCGAAGGCGACTTGGTGTGGATCGTGCCGGAAGCCGATGCGGAACGCGCCCGCGGCGCCATTCCGCCTAGCGGCGAAATTCGAACCTGGACGGAGGCGGAGGGACCATATAAGAGGCTGGCGCAGGCGCTGAAGGGTAGCCGCATCGGGATCGAAGAGCGCGTGCGGTTCGCGGTCTACGACGGCCTGCGCAAGGTGATCACCGATGCCGGCTTCGGTCCCGGCTACAAGGTTCCGGGCCTGCCGCACCGCACGGGTCACGGCATCGGCCTGGACGGCCACGAGTGGACTAACCTCGTCCGGCGCAACAAGACGATGCTTCAGCCGGGCATGTGTTTCAGCGACGAGCCCACCATCGCCATTTACGGCGAATTCGGGGTGCGGCTGGAAGACTGCATGCACATCACCGAAGAGGGCGCCCGCATGTTCACCAGGCAAAGCCCGGCCATCGATCAGCCTTTCGGGTAGGACACCATGCAGCAAACCGACGAGAACTCCGCAGCGGCGTATCGGGAACGAATCGCCAGGCTTCAGGACGCCATGAAGGAGTTCGGCCTTCAAGCGGTCGTGCTCGAGCCCGGACCGGCCATGACTTACCTCACCGGCGTGCGCTGGGGGAAGAGCGAGCACACCTTCGTGGTCGTTCTGCCAGCGAAGGGCGAGCCGGTCTGGGTGTTGCCGGGATTCGAGGAAATGCGCGCCCGCGAGCTGATCCACCTGGGCCACGACGACATCCGCGTCTGGCAGGAGGACGAAAGCCCCTACGCGCTGGTGGCACAAGGCCTGAAGGACCGCGGCGCCGGAGCGCAGCAAGTGTTAAAAGCCGCCGGGGTGGATACCGCGCAACAACCCGGCCGCGGGCGAGGACGTTAGACGCGATCGTGACAGCTAGAACTCCGGCATGACGATGTCGGAAAAATCCTGAATGATCTTCTGTTCCTCGGGCGAGAAACGCGTCTTGAACGGATTGCTGTTCACCACCTGGTTGCGCTGCTCGGGGGTCATGTTTTGCAGCCGGTTGAGCGCCCCCCGGATGGCCAGCCTGCGATCCTGGGGCAACTGCAGAAACACCTGCCGCGACTGGGCGATCTCGCGCTGCCGTTCGGGCGAAAGGCTGGCCAGCCGTTGCGCGCTTTGGAGCACCCGCGCCTGTTGCTCCTTGGGCAGGCTATCGAACCACTCGAGTTGCTTGCGCGCCTGCTCCTGCCGTGCCGGCGGGAGTTTCTCGATCACGCGCTCGCGCTGTTCGGGAGTCGCCTGGTAGAGACGCACCGCCAGGTTGCCCGGATTGGCCAGGCGCAACGCGGTCTGGGCGCCGCCCTTTTGGGCGCCGCCTCCCTTCGGGACGCCTTTCCCGTTGGGAGCCTTGGGGCCGGCCGGAGCCGCGGCGTGCGGAGGCGGCGCTTTGGGTGTTCCCCTTTGGTCGGCGCCGAAGCCAACGGCCGCGACAAGCCACAACAAGCCCCCGAACTGGAAAACCCGCGTCATCCCCGTACTCGATAGCTTACATCTTGGGCTCGGCATCGGGGCGAACCAGGTGATTCAATTCGCGCAGAATCTCCATGTCGTCGATGGCGTGCTCCAACTGGTCGGGCGAGGCGGCGTTCACCTGGGCCGATTGCGGAATGAATTCCGGGGGCACTGCCGCCGGCCGCTGAAGCATGACTCCCGCCGCAATCACCAGGCACGCGGCCGCCGCGACCGGCAGGCCCTGCCGCGCCATGAGCGGGCGGAACGGCCGCATCAGCAGATCCCACCAGGAAACCTCCTGCTGAATCCGCCGATGCAGCCGCCGGTCGAAATCGGCGGAAACGGGGGCCGTCTCCCAGCCATCCAGCGCCTCCCACACGGCCCGCTGTTCCTTGACGAAATCGGCGCACCCGGGGCAACTCCGGATGTGCTCCTCGAGCGCCGCCGCGGCTTGACTGTCGAGTTTGCCCGCGCAATATGCCAGCAACCGTTCAGCATGTCCGGGGCTTTCGATCTGGCACCTCATAAAACACCTCTTCTTCCCTAGGCCATATGGGCCAAGCGGGCCCGCAGCGTTTCGTAGGCCCGAAATAATAACGACTTTACCGCAGATTCCGAACAGTTCAGCACCTTGGCAATCTGCGAGTACTCCATCTCTTCATACTTGTGCATCAAGACCGCTGCTCTCTGTTTATCCGGCAGCATTCGAACGGCATGGCGCACTTCCTCCAGCCGGACCTGATACACCATGTACTGCTCTATGGACGGCTGGTTGTCCGAAACCTGCCGCGCCGGCAGGCCGGAAGAGTCGTCATCCAGGCGCTCCTGGGATTTCTCGTTCTTGGTATCCCGGAGCGCATTCAAAGCCAGATGCGTGGCGATCCGGAAGAGCCACGTGGTGAACTTCGCCGTCGGCTCGTAAGTACTCCGCGAACGATACACCCGCAGGAAGACTTCCTGCCCCAATTCTTCGGCAACCGCGTGATTCTGGACCATCCTGAAAAGGAAGTGAACTACGGACGAGCGGTATTTGTCCAAGAGGACACCAAAGCTCGCACCATCTCCCTCTTTCACTCGGAGCATCAGCTCCGTGTCGAAATCCAGGGCCGCCGCGGCTACCCCCACATCTGGCTTAACCCGTTCCGGCATCCGAGGTTGCGGTTCTCCGGCAAAATTCACTATTCGCACTTGAGCGACCGTTCCATCAGGCGCTGAATGGCCTGCCGCGGCGCTAACCCATCGTGCAGTACCTGGTACATCTGCTCCGCAATGGGCATTTCCACCGAGCACCGCCGCGCCAGGTCTACGGCGGCATTTGTGGTTTTGATGCCCTCCGCTACCATCTTCATGTGGCCCACGATCTCATCGAGCTTCCGTCCGCGCGCCAGTTCGACCCCGACCATGCGGTTGCGGCTGAGGTCCCCGTGGCAGGTTAACACCAAGTCCCCCAAGCCCGCCAGACCCGAAAGGGTCAGCGGTTTGCCGCCCAGGGCCACCGCCAGGCGGGTCATTTCCGCCAAGCCCCTCGTGATCAGCGCCGCCATGGCGTTGTGACCCAGCCCCATACCGTGTAACACGCCAGCGCCGATGGCCACTACATTTTTAATGGAGCCGCCAATCTCTACACCTATAGGATCAGAACTGGTGTAGAGGCGGAAGGTGGAACTGGAAAAAGCTTCCTGGAGGCAGTCCGCCAAGCCGGAAACCTCCGACGCTACTACAAGTGCCGTTGGCTCGAACCGGGCAACCTCGCGCGCGAAGGTCGGCCCGGAGATCACCGCCACGCTCGGGTGCAGAGAATCCGTCAGGACATCGCGGATTACTTCCGACATTCGTAGTAAAGTGCCGTTCTCCAATCCCTTGGTGGCGCTGACGAACACCATGGATTCCCGGAGAAACGGCCGCATTTGCCGGTAGAGCCCGCGCACGAGGTGGGAAGGCACCACGCTCAGCACCATTCCGGCATCCTCCAGAACGACCGGGAGTTCAGTTGTAATTTCAACATTCAAAGGAATTTGATTACCAGGCAGGTAGACGTCGTTTTGCCTGTCGCGCCGCATCCGGCCAGCCAAGTCGGGCTCATAAACCCAGAGGCGGACGCGCTCGAAGCGCTGCGCCAGCACGATGGCCAATGCCGTACCCCAGCTTCCGGCACCGATGATGGCGAGCGCGCCCTTCAAGTCTTCCCGCCCCCAAAAATGAATCGGTGCTCAGAGCCGGCGCGCAGGCGCTCGATATTAACACTATGTTTGTAGATTACAAAGGCCGACGCCACAAGTGCCGCCAGGATCAGCGGCAGCGGAGGCTGGAGGAGCAGCCACACCGCCAGGGGAAACGTGGCTGCCGCGATAATCGAGCCCAGGGAGATGTACCGGGTCCAGGCTACTGCGACTACGAAAACCAGCAGAGCGGCGGCCACCGCCAAGGGCGTCAGCCGCAGAAACGCGCCGGCGAAGGTGGCCACCGCCTTGCCGCCGCGGAACCTCAAGAACAAGGGGTAGGCGTGGCCGGCCATTACGGCCAGCACCGCGGCGCTCATCCAGAACGTGCTCTGGCCGGTCAGTTTCCCGGCGATCCAGACCGCCAGGTAGCCCTTAGCGATGTCGAGCAACAGGGTCGCCACGCCGGCCGCGCGCCCGGTGGTCCGCAAAACGTTGGTGGCGCCGATGTTGCCGCTGCCGGCCGTGCGGACGTCGCCGCCGGTTTTCCATTTCACTAGCAGGTACCCAAAAGGAATCGCGCCCAGCAGGTAGGCGATAGGCAAAACGAGCAGCTCCAGCATCACTTTGAGAGCGGAAACTCCGCAAGTTTAGTGTACACGGAACCCGTGGGCCGCAATTGGCTGCGGTAAAGGAAGAAGCTGCGCGCCTCGAAGCGGCCAAACTCGACCGGCGCCAGCGCCGCGACGGCATCCTGAAGGAGCCCCAGGTTCGGCCGCTCCTTAATCCGCGCCAGCGTGAGGTGCGCGGAGAAGGGGCGTCTCTCGCTCTCGATTCCGAGCGCGGACGTCGCGCGGTCCGTGTCCGCCGCGAGGGCCTCCAGGCCGGGGGCATCGATGCCGCACCAGAATACGCGCGGCGCGCGCGGATTGGGGAAGAACCCGACGTCATGAATATGCACCGCGATGGGCGGCCGGGACGCGAGGCCGGCCAAGGCGGTCTTCAACTCGGGGAGCCGATCCTCGGGCCACTCGCCGATGAACTTGGTGGTGACGTGGAAATTGGCCGGCGGACTCCACTGAATCCGAGCTTTGGAGCGCAGGCGCTCCACCAGGGCATCCAGGTTACGGATCACGTCCGAGGGCAGATCCAGGCCCGTGAACAATCGCATGGACGATTTCATTGTACAGTGAGAAAAGCCCGCTGCCCATGCGCCTCGGCCCCATCCTCCGGCGCCGCTTCTACGACCGCCCAACGGCGGAAGTTGCGCGAGCGCTGCTGGGCAAGATCCTGGTGCACGGACCGGCCGCCGGCAGGATCGTGGAAACCGAAGCGTACCTGGGCGGCTCCGACCTGGCGGCGCATTCCGCCCGCGGCATCACGGAGCGCACCCGCGTCATCTTCGGCCCGCCGGGACACGCGTACGTCTACTTCATCTACGGGATGTACGAGTGCCTCAACCTGGTGTGCGAGGCGGAAGGGAAGCCCGGATGCGTGCTGATCCGTGCGCTGGAGCCCGTGGCCGGCATCGAAATCATGCGGCAGCGACGGCCGGCCGCGCGCCAGGCGGAGGACCTGGCTTCGGGTCCCGGCAAACTGACGCTGGCCATGGGCATCACGCGCGCGCACAACGGCGCGGACGTCACGCGCGGCCCGCTGGTGGTGCGGGAGCCGGACGAGCGCGGTGAGGTCGAAATCGCCGTTACCGCACGCGTGGGCATCAGTCAATCGGCCGATCTACCGCTGCGGTTTCTGGTCCGCGGAAATCGATTCGTGAGCGGCGGAAGACGGGGGAGCGAGGAGTAGGTTATGTACCATGGGAGAGAATGTTCGACTGGAAACAGGATCCTCACCGGCGCTTCAATCCGCTGACCCGCGAGTGGGTGCTGGTGTCGCCCCATCGCACTCAAAGGCCGTGGCAGGGGCAGGTCGAAGCGGGCGGCGCCGCGGCGCAGCCGGATTACGATCCCGAATGCTATCTCTGCCCGGGGAACGCGCGCGCGGGCGGCGTGCGCAATCCGAGCTACACATCCACCTTCGTGTTCGATAACGACTACGCCGCCCTGAAGCCCGACACCGCGCCGGACCGCTTCGAGCAGGACGGCCTGCTGGTCGCCGAGTCCGAGCCGGGGGTTTGCCGGGTGGTGTGCTTTTCGCCGCGCCACAATCTCACCATCGCCAATATGGATCCAGTCGGGCTGCGCCTGGTGGTGGACCGGTGGGCGGAGCAGTTCGCGGACCTGGGCGCGCGGGCGCTCATCAATTACGTCCAGATCTTCGAGAATCGCGGGGCCATGATGGGGGCCAGCAATCCGCACCCGCACTGCCAGATCTGGTCGAACTACGCGCTGCCGAACGAGGTGCGGAAAGAACAGACGTCGCTCGGCGCCTGGCACGACGAGCGAGGCGGGTGCCTCCTGTGCGAATACGCGAAACTGGAAACGGCGCGCGGCGACCGGATGATCGAAACCAACGACAGCTTCGTGACCCTGGTTCCCTTCTGGGCGGTGTGGCCGTTCGAGACCATGGTGATTCCGCGGCGGCATCTCGCAGCCGTAGACGACCTTTCGGGCGCGGAGCGCGACGGCCTGGCCGATATTCTGAAGCGCACGACGGCGCGTTATGACCGGCTGTTCGGCGTCCCGTTTCCCTACTCGATGGGGTTCCACCAAAGGCCCACCGATGGAGCGGCGCACGACGAGTGGCACCTGCACATGCACTTCTATCCGCCCCTGCTGCGCTCGGCGACGGTGCGCAAGTTTCTGGTGGGCTACGAGATGCTGGCCGGGCCGCAGCGCGATATTACGCCGGAAGCGGCGGCGGAACAGTTGCGGGCGGTGTAGCAATTCAGGCCGCGGATGAACGCGGATGAACGCGGATAAGAATTCAGTGAACGATCTCGGCGGTGTATTCCGTCTCGACGTTCTCGAAGAAAACGCCTTGAAACTGGCCGGGACTGAGATTGCGCGGCAGCGTCAATTCGAGCGCGTGATCGGCGTCGGCGGCGAGCTGGGAGACGTCGGCCCAGAATCCTACGAAGTTGCGGCGGTTGGCGCGCACCGAGGCGTAAGCTTTTTGCAAGGTGACTGCGCGGCCGTCGATCGAGAGCGAGGCGCTCCATCGATCGTCCGGTTCGGCCAACTGCACGTAGAGCAGCAGGCGGTGCGGCGCGAGCCAGGTGCTGCGGTAGTCTTCTTCGGTCCATGGGATCGGCCATGCTTTGCGGCGGGCTTCGAGCTGGTCGAAGACGCGATGGGGAATCCGGAAAGTCGCGCGGACGGGGCCGCCGGTGAACTCGGGATTGTATGTGTCGATCTGCTGATAGTGGCGGAACGGCGCGCCGGCGAAGGTGACGGAGATCTCGATCAGCCCGGGCTTCACCACTCGGAACGCCAGGTCCCGAGGACCGCCCGCCTGTCCAAGCTGCACCGAGCTGACTTTGGCGGACGACGGGAGGCGGACCTGGATCGTCTCGGCGGAACCGGCTTCGCCGCGCACGCCTTCGAGGCGCAGGATGCCGCCGTCCAGCACCGCCGTGCCAGGCACGTTGAAGAGCCGGATCTCCCGCGCGTCGTCTTCGGGCTCGATCTCCAGCACGACTGCCGAGCCGCCGTCCATCTGCCGGGCGACGGTGTCGCTCCATGACCAGACGCCGGCACCGGGCTTCCCGATGAGCCGCTCCTCAACCGGATAGACCTCGCTCAGCACGTACTTGCCGTGGCCTTTCAGACCCAACGCTTCATCCAGCTTGAAACTGGCTTCGAGTCGGCGGCCGTTGGGGTTGAACAAAAAAACGTAGCCGGAATCGTTGACGATGGACGCGGTGCCGTCGATCTTGCCGATGGCAGGCTGCCCGAGAATCGTGCGCGTGTGGCGGAGGTATTCCTTATGGGCGTCGGCCCAGTCGATCCAGTGCAGGAACCAGTCGCGGTCGGCCGGGGAGAAGTTGTGGAACTCCTCGGGGTCGCGCGCGGGGATCATGTCGATCACGTTATTCCAGCCGGCGATGGCGATGGACGACAGCAGCGAATAGCGCCAGCCCAGGTAGTCCCAATCGCGGCGGCGGAAGGGCAGGAGCGTTTCGCCGGCGGCGGGCATGTGGCCGGTATCGTCGTTGCGGCCGGTCTGATGGGTGATGAAGCCGGGAACGATTTCGCCAGGCGCGAATTCGTAGTTGCGGTAGCGGTAGGCGGTGTAGCGCTCGCGGTCGGCGGAGACGCGGTCGAGCTTCAGATCGGGAAACGAGACGAAGCTCTCGGGCTGCTCGTCGGTGGAGGTGGGATGCGGATAGCTGCCCGCCAGCCACGTCCACGGTCCATAGTTCTGATAGGCCTGGCGGCCGTCGATCACGATGCCGGGGATGTCGCGGCGGAGGGTTTCCAGGACGCGGCGCCAGCCCCACCACTGCGCGTATTTACTGGCGCCGTCGAGATTGAGAAAGGTGTGGTCGAAGGCGTAGCCGCTGATCCCGGTGTGCTCGAGGAAGCCTTCGAGCGCGCCGATCAGCCAGTCCTGGAGGCTGTGGACGCCCAGGTTGGCGCGGGTGCCGTGGGCTCCCAGCAGCCACTCGGGATTTTGCGTGAACCCCATCACCGGATAGACGTAGGCTACGAGGCCCACCTTCTTCGAGCCCGCGTAATCGAGCATCTCGCGCACCGAAGCCGGGATCGGACCCGCGGCCGGATCCCACTGGTTGTTGCGGATCTTCTGGCCGAGGCCGAGCCACAGGACGTATTCCCACTTCCAGTCGTCGCGGCTGTCCTCGCGGCGCGCAAGCTCGGAATTGGCCGGCGCGAACAAGATGTGCTCGGCGCCGACGGAAGCGGCGGTATCGATGATGCGCTTGTATTCGGCGCGGCCTTCGGCGGTGGCGACATCGATCTGGTAATCGTTGGCGCACCAGCCCACCATGATGTTGAGCGGGTTGGCGGGCTTGTAAAGCAGGCTCTCGCGCACCGCTTCGGTAAACGCCTCGACCTCGGCTTCGTCGAGTCCGGGGGTCTCGTCGATCGGCCCGAGACGCCACTCGGGCAGCATATTCTTCGGCACGTGGCGGCCGGAGAGCTGGTAAGGCATGATAAGGCCGCGGTCCGCTTCAAACGGGCCCCAGGCGAGGTCCCAATCCATGGCCGGTTTGTAGGCGATGGAGAAATCGCTGCCGTCGCGGCGAACGGCGAGGAACGGATTCTGCGCCGTCACCAGCAGGCCGCGCGATTTTTCGAAATGCAGAAAGGCGCCGTAATCGCCGGTGCCGAGATTTTCGCGCGCACGGTTGAGAACGGCGGCATCGAGCACGCTCTCCACGAGTGAGGCGCGAAAGATTACGAATTCGTCAAGGCGGAATTTGCCCTTCGGCCCATCGGCGATAACCAGCCGCTTGCTGAGGAAACGGGAGTCTGGACCGAGTTCGTACACTACCTCGAGCTTGTATGGCCCCGCGGTGTAGGAGAAGGTGACGCGCGGCGGCTCCGATTTTTCGGAGGGCTTTGGCAGCGAGGCGCTGTCGAACACCTGGCCGCCGAGAGTGACTGCGAACCGGTCCTTCTGAAAGTGCCAGGTGGTATGGGTCGCGCGATCGGTGAGTGCGAGCAGGCCATTGGCGTCGAACTCGGCGCGGATCGCATCGTTGGACAATGTCGCGCCCGCGAGCGCGCCGGGTAGCGCGGCAACCAGGACCGCCACGAAGCGCAGCATTTGATTCAACTATAATCACAACATCTATGAAAGTCGATTGGAAGGGAGTGTTTCCCGCTATCACCACGCAGTTCCGGAAGGACCAGTCGCTGGACCTCGCAGCCACAGGGAGGCACCTCGAAATCATGATCGGGGCCGGCATCCACGGCGTGGTCCTGCTGGGTACCGTGGGCGAAAATACGGCATTGGAGTACGGCGAGAAGCTCGACGTTCTAAGGGAGATGAAGCAAACGGTGCGCGGCCGGATTCCGGTGCTGACCGGCGTGGCCGAGTACACCACGGCTCTCGGTTGCCGCTTCGCGCGCGATGCGGAACGGATCGGGATCGACGGCCTCATGGTGCTGCCCGCGATGGTGTACAAGTCGGACGCGCGGGAGACGCTGACGCATTTCCGGACGGTGGCGCGCTCCACTGGACTGCCGGTGATGGTGTACAACAACCCTGTGTCGTACCACGTGGATGTGTCGCCGGAAATGTTCGGAGAGCTGGCGGACGAGCCGACGATCGTGGCGATCAAGGAGTCGTCGGAAAACGTGCGCCGCATCACCGACCTGGTGAACACGGTGGGCAGCCGCTACATCCTGTTCGGCGGGGTGGACGATTTGGTGCTGGAGAGCGTGCTGCTGGGCGCGCAGGGCTGGATCTCGGGGCTGGTGAACGCGTTCCCCGAAGAGAACCGCGCGCTGTGGGACCTGTCCACGGCCGGCCGATGGGAGCAGGCGCGCGAGTTGTACCGCTGGTACACGCCGCTGCTGCACCTGGATACCGAGATCAAGCTGGTGCAGTACATCAAGCTGGCGATGGCGGAAACCGGGCTGGGCTCCGAGATGGTGCGCGCGCCCCGGCTGCCGCTCGAAGGCGCCGAGAGGGAGCGCATTTTGAAGATCATCCGCCACGCGATGGAGACGCGGCCCGCGCTGCCGGCGGCGGCCGCGCGATGAAGCGCATCCGTGTGATCGATTCGCACACGGGCGGGGAACCGACCCGGGTAGTGGTGGAGGGCGGTCCGGACTTAGGCACGGGAACGATGGCGGAACGGCTGGAGCGATTCCGCAGCGAGTTCGACGGATTCCGCTCGGCGGTGGTGAACGAGCCGCGCGGCAACGACGCCATCGTGGGCGCGCTGCTGTCGGAGCCGTCGGACGCGGGGTGCGACGCCGGGGTCATCTTCTTTAATAACGTCGGGTACCTGGGGATGTGCGGGCACGGCACCATCGGGCTGATGGCCACGCTGGCCCACCTGGGCCGCATCCGGAACGGCATGTGCCGCATCGAAACGCCGCCGGGAGTGGTGGAGGCACGCATGCGCGAGGATGGCCGCGTGACGTTTCGCAACGTGGCCAGCTACCGCAGCGCGGCGCACGTGCCGGTGGAAGCGCCGGGCATCGGCCGGGTGTACGGCGATATCGCGTGGGGCGGCAACTGGTTCTACCTGGTGAGCGGCCACGGGCAGGACGTGGCGCTGGAACGCATCGAGGAACTGACCGATTTCGCGTGGCGCATCCGGCAGGGCCTGGCGGCGCACGGCATCACCGGCGCGGGGGGCCACGAGATCGACCACATAGAGCTTTTCGGGCACCCCACCCTTGCGGGCGCCGACAGCAAGAACTTCGTGCTGTGCCCCGGGAAGGCCTACGACCGGTCGCCGTGCGGCACGGGAACCAGCGCCAAGCTGGCGTGCCTGTATGCCGACGGCAAGTTGAAGCCGGGCCAGGTGTGGAGACAGGAGAGCATCGTGGGGAGCGTCTTTGAAGGATCGGTCACGGTGACCGGCGGCAAGATTTTTCCGGAGATCACGGGCACGGCGCACGTGAACGCGGAGGCCGATTTGATTCTCGACGAACGCGATCCCTTCTGTTACGGAATCCGCGGAACATGGGCGCGAGCTACGACGTAGCGATCGCCGGCGGGGGCATCGTCGGAGCGGCGTGCGCGGCGGCATGCGCGGCGGAAGGGCTCTCGGTCGCGGTGGTGGAGCCTGGGCCCATCGGTGGCGGCGCCACGGCGGCGGGCATGGGCCACATCGTGGTGATGGACGATTCGCCCGCACAGATCGCGCTGACGCTCAGCTCGCGGCAACTGTGGATCGAGCTGTCGGGTGAGCTTCCGGCGGATGTGGAGTACCTGCCGTGCGGCACCATGTGGGTGGCGGCGGACGAAGAAGAGCTGGCGGAGGTTCGGCGCAAGAAGCGCGTGTACGACGAGATCGGCGTGAGGGCCGAAGTCGTGGGGCCGAAGGAGTTGGCGGAAGCGGAGCCGAATCTGCGGCCGGGGCTCGCAGGCGGGCTGTTCGTGGCGGACGATTCGGTGCTGTATCCGCCATGCGCGGCGCGTTTCCTGCTGGAGCGGTCGAAGGCCGCGCGGATCGCGCAGCGGGCGGTGGAGATCGGCGGCGGCGTCATCAAACTGCGCGACGGAACGGCGATCAGCGCGGGTGTGACGGTGAACGCTACCGGCGCGTGGGCGCCCGAACTGACGCCGGGGATCGAAGTGCGGAAACGCAAAGGGCACCTGGCGATCACGGACCGGTATCCGGGCTATGTGCGCGCCGTGCTGATCGAGCTGGGATATCTGAAGAGCGCTCACGCGACGTCCGCGGATTCGGTGGCGTTCAATGCGCAGCCGAGAAAGACGGGGCAGGTGCTGATCGGCTCGTCGCGGCAGTTCGGGGCGGAGGATGCGTCCATCGACGCGCACATACTGCGCCGCATGCTGCAGCGCGCAGAGGAGTACATGCCGGGGCTGGGGAAGTTGTCGGCGATCCGCACCTGGACGGGGTTTCGCGCGGCGACGCCGGACAAGCTGCCGCTGATCGGGCCGTGTCCCGGCGACGAGCGGCTGTTTCTGGCGACCGGCCACGAGGGGCTCGGGATCACGACGTCGCTGGCGACGGGCAAGCTGGTGGCGGCACAGGTGATGGGGCGGAGCTGGGCGATTCCGGCGGAGCCGTACCTGCCGGGGCGCAAGGCGGAGGCGCATGGAAACGTCTCCGGCGATAGAAACGTTGCGGGGCAGCGCGAAGAGGCGAGCATGGCTCGCCTGGACCGATTGACAATCGGTCCGCAGGTTGACAACCTGCCCCACAAGGACACGGTGACGGTCTCGGTGAACGGCGTCGCGGTGACGGTGCCGGCGGGGGCTATGGTCTCGGCGGCGGTCGCGATGGCGGTCGCTACGTTCCGCCGGTCGGTGACCGGGGAGGCGCGCGGCCCGCTGTGCGGGATGGGGATCTGCTTCGAGTGCCGCGTCACGGTGGATGGGCGCGAACACTCGCGCAGTTGCCAGATCCCGTGCGCGCCGGGTATGGAAGTAAGGACCGATGGGTGACGGCGCCTACGACGTGGTTGTGGTGGGTGCGGGTCCGGCGGGACTGGCGGCGGCGCGGTGCGCGGCGGAATCGGGCGCGCGCGCGGCGATGGTGGACGACAACCCACGGCCGGGCGGACAGATCTGGCGGGGCGAATGGATGGGCCGGGAGCCTTGCACGACATTTTGCGGCACGCGTGTGGTGGCGGTTCCCGAGCCCGGCGTCATCACGCTGGAAAGCTTCGACGGCACTCTCGAAATCGGCTACCGAAAACTGGTGCTGGCAACCGGCGCGCGCGAGCGGTTTCTGCCGTTCCCCGGATGGACGTTGCCGCATGTGATGGGCGCGGGCGGCTTGCAGGCGCTGGCGAAGTCGGGGCTGCGTATTGCGGGGAAGAAGGTCGTAGTCGCGGGCAGCGGACCGCTGTTGCTGGCCGTCGCGAAATATCTTCGCGGCCACGGCGCGGATGTGCGGCTGATCGCCGAACAGGCGGACCAGGCGGCGCTGACTCGTTTTGGCGCGGGACTGATCCGGCATCCGGGCAAGCTGGCACAGGCGATCGGGCTGCGCGCGGGGCTTCTCGGAATCCGCTATCTCACGGGCTGTTGGCCGATCGCCGCCGGAGGGGCGGGCGTGACGCTACGGCGCGCGGGCCGCACGTGGGACGAGCCGTGCGACTACCTGGCCTGCGGCTTCGGCCTGATCCCGAATGTGGAACTGGCGGCGCTGCTCGGCTGCGGCGTGGGCGCGGGCGGCGTCGAGGTGGACGAATACCAGCAGACGTCGGTGGCCGGCGTCTATTGTGCCGGAGAAGCGACGGGCATCGGCGGGCTGGAGCTTTCGGAGGTGGAAGGCGAGATCGCCGGCTACGCGGCCGTGGGCCGGCCCGAGAAGGCGCGGGAGTTTTTCCGGGCGCGCGAATCGCAGCGCCGGTTCGCCGCGGGGCTGGAGCGGGCTTTCGCGCTGCGCAACGAGCTGAAGACGCTGCCCGGCGACGACACGCTGGTGTGCCGCTGCGAAGACGTCACGTTCGGACGCGTTCGCCAATGCCCGGGCTGGCGCGACGCCAAGCTGCATACGCGCTGCGGCATGGGTCCGTGCCAGGGGCGAGTGTGCGGCGGAGCGTTGGAGTTCCTGCTGGGATGGAGGGCGGAATCGGTGCGGCCGCCGGTTTTCCCGGCGCGGATCGAAAGCCTCAGCGGCCCCAGATGTCCCCAACCGTGAAGCCGTCGGGGAACGGGTCGCCGGGATCTACCACGTATTGAGCGAAGCCGGTGATCCACGCCTGCCCCGAGAGCAGCGGCGTCACGGCGGCGTAGGGGCCGACGCGCGTCTCTTCGACCAGGCGGCCAGTGAAGATGGTGCCCAGGATGCCTTCGTGCACGAAATCCTGATGCAAGGGCAGCAGGCCTTTGGCGTGCAGGGCGGCCATTTTGGCGCAGGTGCCGGTGCCGCAGGGCGAGCGGTCGAGCGCGCCGGTCCACGATGCCGGGCGCGTCCAGTCGAGCGTGCCGGTGGAGACCACTACCGTGTTCTTGCGGTGCGCATCGGGCCGCGACGGCGGGCCGGAAAGCTGGGCGATGGTCACGCCCGTGATCCCCGGGTTCTCGGGGTGCACCACGGGCAGTTGCTCTCGCGTGGCCGCCTTGATCATCTCGGCCACGCGCACGATGTCGCGGGCCTCATCGGGCGTGAGCCGGAAGCCCAGAGGAGCGGCCTCGGCGATGACGTAGAACATGCCGCCGTAGGCCACATCCACCTGCACCGTGCCGATGCCGCGCACCTCAACGGGAGCGTCGAGGTGGGTGGCGAATGCGGGCACATTGCGGAAGGTGACCTTGCGGACTTTGCCATCGCGCACCTCCGCCTCGACGCCGATCAAGCCGGCGGGCGCCTCCAGTTTCAGCCGCGTGACTGGCTCGGCGACCGGCACCATGCCGGTTTCGATCAGCACGGTGACCACGCAGATGGTGTTGGTGCCCGACATGGCGGGGTACTCGGTCTGCTCCATGATGACGAAACCGGCGTCGGCTTCCGGATGGGTGGACGGCAGGATCAGGTTGCAGTTGGCCGCAGGGTATCCGCGCGGCTCGCGCAGCATGCGGAGGCGGAGCCAGTCGGCATGTTGCTCGAGATACGTTTTCTTCTCGAACATGGTCTTGCCGGGAACATCCAGGACGCCGCCGGTGATGACGCGGCCGGGCTCGCCGCAGGCATGGGCATCCACCGCCGTGATCATGCTGGAGAATCGCATGACGGGCGCTCACTTCGGCTCGATGGCGATGACCCAAAGGTCCGTCGCGCCGAGGTTCTGGCCGATGTGGGTGGCGCCGAGGCGCCACGCGACCTCGCCGGTTTCGAGAGTGGAAGGCTCCTGGCGGCCATCGGGCATCAGGTGCATGAGCTTAGCGCCCAACAGGCAGACGACAACGCGATCCTTGTGGGTATGCTGCGGCTCCTTCGTGCCGGCCGGAATCCGGATATCGTAGACGCGCGCGGAGGAGTTCTCGAACAGCAGCTTGTAGTTCGGCGAGAGGCCCGTGGTTCCCCATGTCACGGCGCTGCCGGCTCCCAGAAAGTCGACACGCACGAAGCGCATGTCCCGAGGGCCCGAGTTCTTCACGGTGCCGGCCTGAGCGGGCAGGAAGACGGTGTCGCCGCGCTTCACCGTCACGTGCCTGGGCGCCTCACCGTTGGGGGTGACGGCGAGGGAGCCGGCGTCCAGATAGACCGTCACGCCGGCATGCCGGGCGTTCAACGGCGCGGTCTCGCCGGGCCCCAAGCTGTACTCGACGGCCACGACCTTCGCATTCGAAAGCTTCGGGGACTGAAGCAAGGGAGAGGCGATCGCCAGAAAGCAGGCGAGCGCGGCGAGAAATCCGCAAGGGCCGGTTTGGTCAGGCACGTATTGAGTCTCGCAGAATACGGCGGCCGAGGGGGGCAAGTCCCGCCCATCCATAGCCGGGCCGGATCCCGGCGTCAGGCGGAGGGCGCCGGCGGAAGGTCGGGATCAGGCTTGTCGTAGCGGCCGGGCAGATAGGGGAACTTCTCCGCGATTCCGGGCTTGAGTTCTATGCCGAACCCGGGTTTGTCGTGCAGATCCATGTATCCTTTTCGGACGACCAGGGGATCCTTGAATATCTCCTCTTTGAAGGGATTGTAGGTCTGGTTCAGCTCCAGCATGTGGCGGTTGGGAATGGCGGCCACCAGCGCGGCGTTGGCCATGGTGGAGAGGCCGCCGTGCCAGTTGTGCGGGCAGCAATATTTCTTGCGGAGGTTCGCCATGCGGGCGATATGCCACGCCTCGGTGAGGCCGGTGACATTGCAGTCGGGCTGCACGATGTCGTAGGCGCCGCGGTCGATCCACTCTTTGAACTCGAATCGATTGGTGCGGCTCTCCCCGCCCGACACCAGGACGTGCGGAAGGGCGGCACGAACCTGGAGATAGCCCTCCAGGGCGTCCCGGCCGCTGGCGCCGATGGGCTCCTCAAACCAGTGGAACTTCAGCTCTTCGAGAACCGGCGCCAGTTCCAGGCACTGCTCGAGGCTGAGCCGCATGTTGGCCTCCTGGATCAGGTCGAACGCGGGACCCACGGCCTCGCGCATGCGGCGCAGGTAGGGAATGTACTTGCGGACGGTCATGCCGCTGTTGGCCCATTCCGACCCCAGGCGGAACTTGAAAGCGGTGTAGCCCTCATCCTTGTGGCGCACGGCTTCGTCGATGAGGTCGTCGGGGCGCTTGTACCAGGCGTATTCCACGCCGCCGGAGGCGTACATGCGGAGGTGGGGCCGCGGTGGGGCGTCGGTGGCGAGCAGTTTGTAGACGGGGGTGTTCCTGGCTTTGCCGATGATGTCCCAGCAGGCGGCGTCGATTCCGGCGAAGGCGCGCGTCCCGCTCCAGGCCGCGCCCAGGTATTCGACATCGAACGGGTTCTGGCCGATGAGCGTGGGGCGGATCAGTTCCTCGATGGTTTTCTTGACCGCGTCCGGGCCGGCGTAGGGGCTGGTCTCGCCGATCCCGGTGATGCCTTTGTCGGTCAGGATTTCGATCAGGATCAGGTCCGTCTTCCAGGTGACCGCGCGGCCGGTGATCCACTGCTTGCCGGGAGGCAGTGGGAAGGACATGATGGTGACTTTCACGTCCTGGATCTCGAGGTTTTCCCGCGCGACGCCTTCGAGCGGGTGGACTCGCTTGCGGAACGCCGGCCGGGTCTGGGCGCGGCCCAGCAGGGGGATGGCCGCGGTGGCGCCGAGAAAGGATCTCCTGGTGGGGCATCTCATCGGCATGTCTCCTTTCGAGCCTGTTCTCCCCAGCATACTCCCGGCCGGCGGCGCCGGCCAGCGATTTCCGAATCTCGGATCTGCTTCTCGCCCGAGAGGCATTGTTGTGCAACTTACAAGCCAGGATGATAGGCGCGCTCTAGGTGACGTTTGATCTCACCCAACTCGAACCACGCCGGCTTGAACTCCTGCGAGCCATAAAGGGGCGCTTGATCGAAAAAGTGCGGCGACAGCGGATCGGCGCTCTGCCCGAAAACGAGAAGCGAGCGGGAGACGGGCCGCCTGCCAAAGTCGACCACCGCGATGTAGGTGTCGCCGACCGTGCCATACCAGCGCTTCTGTCCGGGCGCGGGGCGGGCGCCGAAGGTGAAGATCGTTCCGGTAAAGGTGGGCGCTCCGGGAACGGGCACGCTTGGCTTGTCGTCGCGGAAGTTCTCTTCGGTACCGCTGGTGTGGATGCGCTGCAACCGGTTCACGTCGCCCCAAGCGACACGCCAGGCGCCAAAGTCCGATTCCAACCCGGATTTCGCCTGCTCCAGCGCCGTGACCAGCAGGTCCGGTTCGGCCGGAGAACCCCGGCGCAGTTCGGTGGCCCGCATCTCCATGCGGACGAAAAGAGTCGTGCCTACCGAATCGTTCCGGCCAACCTGGTCCCACTGCCGCAGGACGGCGATCGGTTCGGCCGACCTTTCGGCCCGCGCGGCGTCAGACTGCTGAACCTTCGCATATGCGGCGAGCAATTCGGGAATGCGCGCCGCAGCCAGTCCGATCTTCGAATCGAGACCAAGCTGGGTCCATTGCGCGAAAGTGAATTTTCGCGTGCCGCTCAAGATCGCCCGTGAGCGCTGGGAGCGCGGTGTATCCGGTTCAGGAGCCATGTACGCCGGATACTTCGCGGCGGCGGGACTGTCGGCGGGATCCGTTGTCAGCCAGGGAGTGGAGTTGCAGTTCTGCACATAACCGCTGCTGGGATTCAAAACCTGCGGCAAGTCCGCCAAAGCGTGCAGGCCCTTCCATTCGGTTTCCGGGTCGCTGCCGTCCAAGGGTTTGAGCCAGTCCAAATTGGGCGGCCGCTCAGGGATGGCGTTGCCGTGAAGGTAATAGATGTTACCCGCGCGATCCGCATAGATGGTATTCGAGCCCGTCAACCTCACCTGGGCGAGGGCCGCCTGGAACTCGCGGAGGTTGCGCGCCTTCGCCATGGCCCACCGCTGGGCCATGACGCCGCCTCCCACCGCCGCGGAGCGCACGGCAATTCCCGTTTCGCCGCGGATGCCGAGGATCGGCCCGTGATGCGTCTTGCGGAAGGTGACGGTGCGAGCCTCTACTCCCCTGCCGGTTTTGACGCGAATCTCGTCTTTCCACTCGACCACTTCGCGTTGACCTGTCCCGTAGCGGTAGAAGCGGGGGTGCGCGGGATCGTCGAATATTTCGAGGTAGAGGTCGGTTGTCTGGGCGTAATTGTTGGTGTGACTCCAGCCGAGATAGCGATTGTGGCCGGAACGGATGTAGGGCGTGCCTAAAATCGCAAACCCGGAAACATCCAGGCCCTCCCCGCTGTGCAGATGGGCCTCGTATCGCTGCCCGCCTCCGAAGAAGCCGACGTGCGGGTTGATCAGCAGCATGGCGTGCCCATTCGCCGTGCGGCCGGGACCGACAGCCCACATGTTCGACCCTTCCTCCGCATCGAGGGGATCGGCCGGCAAATCGCCGGGAAAACGGAGGTCGCTCATGTCGGCCCCGCCCGCCAGGATGGGAAACATCTTCTGCCGTTCGGCCGCAGTGATGCCCGCCCCGGCCGGACCGCGATGCTCCTCGGCCAGGATGAACCACGGCTCATAATGCGCGATCAATCGCGGCTTCACCCGGGGATGGGTCTCCAGATAATAGTTCAGCCCGGCGGCGAAGGCATCGCACAACGCGCGAAACCGGGGCGTGGCATGCTCGTACTGCTCCTTGGCACGCGGTTCGCTCTCGTAGGCGCGGACCAGGATATCGCCGGCGAGCCCGCGCGGCCCTTCCAGCTCCGCGCTCCGGCCCACCGCACGGATGAGGTCCGTTTCCAGTTGCCAGAAGTTGTCCTCGGCCTGCGCGTACATGAGGCCAAAGACCGCGCCGGCGTCGGTCCTGGCGTAGATGTGCGGCACGCCGTAGGTATCGCGATAGACTGTCACCGTGCGCGCAAGATCGCCGGGCGCGCTGGCGGCCTGGGCGGCCGAAACGGAAAGGATCGCGACGACCAGGAGGCGGGACATCAGGCCCATTATAAGGGGCGCAACGACGCATATCCGATGGCGAGGGCCGCACCAAAGGATGCCTTTATTGGAAAAGTGGCCTGACAGTTGCTTCGGGCCGGCCGGTGGGCAGACAGGGGAGAGATGGGAAACCCGTGGGATTCGTTGATTTCATGGTGGGCCCTGTAGGATTTGAACCTACGACCAACGGATTATGAGTCCGCTGCTCTAACCGCTGAGCTAAGGGCCCGTGACAATCGAATCAACTACCGAGACGGCACCGGACTCACCGTCCCGGAGTGGTGTGCCGCAGCGGAAACCGCCGGGTAGTTTCAGTTTATCGCGCACGGCGCCGTGCGCGCGCACGGGTTTCGGCAGATGACCGAAGGGCCGGCTACAGGTTCTTCAACCGGAAGTTGCGATACTCGATCCTCATCGGCCCACCCACGTGCACCTGCACGCCGATCAAGCCATCAAAGGCGCGGCCGGATGCGTCGTCATCGATTACCATGCTCATCAGATGCCCGTTCAACATGTGGACCAGCATGTTGCCGCGGGCGATCAGGTGAATGGCATTCCAGTCGGTGGTGATGAACGCCGCCAGGTCCTTGGCGTCCCCGAGCGTCGAGAGAATGATGGGCTTGCGGCCGCCGACCACGTGGGTCACCTGGCCGCGCAGGGTCAGGAACAGGCGCCCTTTCTCCTCGTAGTTCTGCCCGGTGTAGCGGTTCTGGCCGTCGATGTCGAACTGGTAGCCGCGCATGGCGAACTTGTTGGAAGGCGTCACAGCATCCGGCACCACCACGCTGCGATAGTTGATCCCGCTGTTTCCGCCGGAGGTAATCCGGTAATCGGCCTTCAACTCGAAGTCTTTGGGGGCGCCGCCCCGCCAGATGATGAAGGTGTTGCTCTTGATCAGCATATCCGGCGTAATCTCTCCCACCAGCGTGCCATTCTCGACGCGCCAGTACTTGGGGTCGCCCTCCCACCCGTTGAGCGTCTTGCCGTCGAAAATGAGCTGGAAGCCGGCTTCGTCGCCGGTGGCCGGTTCAGGCCGGTCGCTCTGCTTCGGAACGTAGGGCTCCGCGGGGGTCTGCTGCGCCGCCAGCGGGATGCTGGATAAGGCTCCGAGGATGGAAGCGAGAAAGGGTCTGCGTCCGGTCGTATCCATGATTCTCCCTTCTTACCACATCTCGCCGGCCTTCGCCTTCCTGGTTTCGTGCAGCGCCACACGCGATCCTCATCGACCCTGCCGTCAGCCGCCGGATCTCCGGATATGATTGAAAATAAACGATATATTAGCATGGTACCAAGGGTACTAGACAGAACGATTACATGGCAATCACATAAGCCGTGCAAAATTAGGTGGATGAAGATTGGAATTTATCGGTTAAAGTATCCATAGATATATAGATCAAGATGGACAAAACCTCCAGTTTCGGTCGCTCCATCGCGACACAGCCCGCTCTGAGTTTGGCGCGGGTGCTCCTGGTGCATTGTCAACTTGCACCGCGGCTCGCTCTACAGACGGTTTTGCAGGCAGGAGGCTATTCAGTGGACGTTGCCGCCACCGAGGCGGAAGGAATCTCAAAGCTGGATGAAGGGCGGTACGAACTGGTTCTGAGCGACTCGGAACTGGGCCGCAACCTGTTGGCCTATGCGCGGGTCAAGGACTACCGGCCGGCAACCGCGGTGGTTACATCCGGGGAACCGTGGTCCCGGAGCCAGCGGAAACTCGAGATCTCCGTTTGCGCCGAGAATCTGCCTAACCTGTTGGAAAATGTGGCGGAACTGATCGGTCTCCGGGCCAGCCGCCGCTACCGGCCTTTAAGGCACGCGGTGTAGGCGGCGCCTAAGGGCTCCCGGCATCAGCGTGCCCCACACCTACAAGAGATGAGTCTTCGCCACGGGGGAAATGGCGCGCGGGAGCGCCTACTTGCCGTGGCCGCCACCGCCGCCGGCGGCAGAGCCATGGCCGGCCGATCCGGAAGACGCCGCCGAAGCCGCGCTGGATCCGGAACTGGCGGACGCAGCGGGCGCGGACGAAGAAAATGACGGCGACGACGCAGCGTTAACCGTGCCAGAGTATCCGCCCGAGGTGGCGCCCATGGTCGGATAGGATGCGTTGGACCGGCCACCACCGCCGAGGTTGTTATTGTTGTTGTAATAGGCCCCCGGGTTATAGTACATGCGGCCCACAGTGTACGGACTCCAGTAGCAGTATCCGTAATACGGATCGCAGAACCGGCCGCTGCCCGGAATGAACGTGTACAGGCCGAAATAGGGGTTCCATCCCCACACGCCGTAGCCACCACCGTAGCCACCGTAGCCGCCCGACCCGGAGGAGAGGTAGCTCATGCTGTGCGCGGCCGAGACGTTGGCCATGGCCATCAATTCATCGCGCCGGCGGGCCCAGTTGTCCAGGCTGTCGGTCTCCGTCTTGTCGAACTTCTCGACCGAAGCCGTCGCGCCGTCCAAACCGAGCATCTTGCCGGCCGCCACTTCCTGATGCCGGTCGCCGATCTGCACATCCACGACCCCGGCGAACACTTTGATGCGCGCGGGCTCGGCGTCGAACCGGAAATGCCCCGCCTTGGAAAGGACCACCGTTCCGTCCTTGCAGACGATGGTCACGTTGGTATCCTTGGCGATCTCCACGGCGCTGACCACCAGCGAGCCGGTCAGCAATTCGAGACGGGTATCGATGAGCCGCTTGGTGAGCATGCGGAAGGAGCTGTTTTCCCCCACATGCATGACGACGCCGGGCGTGAGCAGGACCTCGGCGCGGCCCTCTTCAGTGGTGCGGAGCACAGCGTTCTCTTTGATGTCGGGGAATTTCGTGAGCGACGGCTCGACCAGCTCGTTGCCCAAATAGACCTTTCCATCAACCCACGAGATGGTGCCGGATTTCGCGGAAATTACGGGTTGCGCTCCCGCGGGCAGAGCAACCAGCGCCAGGATGGCCACAGCCAATCCGAGAATCAACACCCTCTTCATACGCACCTCCAACTCCAGCTTGAGCAGTTCCGACGGAGCTGTCAACGGTCTCTATTATACTCTTTCGGGCCATGTAGTAGTTGTGAACAGTAGGGTCGCCTGCCGCCACCAGCCGTGGTGGAGTATCTTAACGGAATGGGCTTGGTGGGCGTCAGCCCCGCGGGTAGTGCGGCGCTACCGCGCGCCGAACCGGAATACCGGGCCGACGCTGAACCGGAAATTGCTCTGCCTCGCTTTGGCGAAGCCGGTGACGTAAAGACCCGGCTCGACGCGGATGCCGATCGCCTTGGTAACCGAGTAATCCACGGGCACCGACATCAGCATGGCGAACTTGGTCGCGTCGAGAGGGTTGTACCCGGCCAAGGACAGCGTCTGGGCGGCGACCGGGGTTATCGAAGAGTCCAGGCGCGCCTGTCCGAATACTCCGCCCAGCAGGAACTTGAAATTGGACTGCACCTTCTGCTTGTCGATGAAACGGAACTGCGGTCCCACCAGGTAGCTGTACTCCTTGAAGTTCAGGGCATTGCCCCCGCTGGGGCCGTTGATGGAGCCGAACGCGGCGGAAATCTCGAATCCGACTCCGAACCAACGGCCAGGATAGCCGCCGGCTCCCACCATCCATCCGTTCATGCCCTGCTTGGCGAGAGCCACCACCGGATTGGCTTTCACGTACGTATAACCGCCGGCAATTTCGGCGATGTTGTTTTGCGCCGGAAGGCTGGCTGCGGCGAATACCAGACCGGCGAGAGCAGTAAGAATTCGATTGCGGCTGACCATCGGAGTCTCCTTTCTGTTCCGCGCGCTCGAGGCCGGCCCCCCCGCGGGAAACCGGCCTCGCTGCACATCAGAAGTTCAGTTTCAACACCAATTCCACCAGCCTCGGGAAGTTCTGCTGGGCGTTGGGAATGATGCCGAACGTGGCGCTGGTGAAGCTGGTGCTCGACGGGGCGGGACGGATGGGCGTATTGCTGATGTTGAACGCTTCGGCGCGGAACTGCAGATTGTAGCGTTCCGTGATTTTGGTGTACTTCTCGATGGCCACGTTGTACTGCGCCGCCGCCGGGTTATTGATGTTGGAGTAGCGCGGCGGCAGGCCGGAGTTGATCACGTTGGGCGCGAAGTTGGCGTAGCACTTGGGGTTGTTGTTGAACCAGTGGTTCCAGTTCTGCGGGACCACCTGCCCGGTCGACGGGTCGGTGTAGTGCGTGTAGTCGCCGCAGAAGTTGATGCCACCCGGCAGCCCCACCGGCCATCCGGAAATATAAGTGGCGGTCCACGGAATGGTCCAGCCCGTGAGGATCTTGTCGGCCGTGCCGTGCACCGAGTTGAAGAAGTAACGGCCCTTGCCGACGGGCAGGTCCCATACGCCGCTAAACGCGAATTCCTGCGTCTTCTGGTTGGAATCCAGCGCGTACACCAGGTTGTCGGTGTTGTTCTGGTTCGGATGGGTGACCAGCTTGCCCGTGCTTCCATCGGGCGACAGTACGAGCGACGCGCCCGTATCGAAGGACCAGCTCTGCCCGATGCAGCACGTCCGCGAGTACTGCTTTCCGAACGTCCACGACACCACCCACGTCAGCACGCCCGCGGCGCTGGTGCGGTCCGCCAGGGCGCGCTTCTCGTAGCGGACCTGGAGCGCGTCGGAGCGGAAATTGCGGTCCGCTACGTCGGCCTGGGTATAGCCGCCCCACATGGAGTAGTAGTTCATCAGGGACGAAGCGCTCTGCGTGGCCGACGATCCGAGACTCGTGTTGGAGGGCAGGATGCCCTGGAACGGGTTGGTAAGCTGCCGGCTGAAGAAGGTCGGATCCTGGATCGCGAGGTTCTGGGCGGCGTACCCCGCGGCGTTCTGCAAGTGGCCCAAATCCTGGCTGTCGCGGTCGTACAGGGCATAGTTGCCTGCGAAGGAAACGTCCAGCAGCATGTTCCTGGGCAGGGCGCGCTGCACGCCGAACGAATACTGGTAGGTGCGCGGCGTTTTCCAGTGCAGCGGGTTGGAGGTGCTGCCCAGGCCGAGGTTGGACAGCAGCCCGTTGGCGCTGCCGGGCGCTGAGATCAGGCCGTTGGGGAATGGGTTGACGATGGAGTAAGGCCCCACCGGCGCTCCGTTGGCGCAGTTGTTGTTGTCGCAAGCCGACGGAATCAGTGCGCTGGCCACATTTGCGAGGTAGCCGGTGCTGGCGCTGAATCCCGTCTGGTTGTTGCCGGTGGCCGTGTCGGACTGGTAGAACACGCCGATGCCGCCGCGCAGCACGGTCTTGGTGCTGGCGCTGTAGGCGAACCCGAATCGCGGCGCGCCGGTGGTGTAGTCGGTGTAGTGCTGGCGCCGCGGATACCCGTCCACGCCGGCGAACCGCCACACGCCGTAGAATGCCGGCGGCGGCGCTGGGTACGGATAGGCCGGATTGGTGGCGTCGTACGCGGCCTTGAGTTGATTCCATTTCGCCTCGATCTGATCGCTCAGCGGGTTCTTGGTGCTGATGTCGAATTGCGAGGTCATGCGGTTGTAGCGTTCCAGGTAGCCGAGCTGGAGTTCATACCGCAGGCCGATGTTAATCGTCAGCCGGGGGGTGAGCCTCCAATCGTCCTGAGCATACACCGCGTAGTAGGGGCGGCTGCCGTAGCTGGTGGCGTTGTTGTCGATGTTGCCGCTGGTGGGAATGCCGAGCAGCAGCGACGCCACTCCCATGTATTGGTCCACGCCGCCGTTGGTGGTGGAGGCGTGGCCGGTGGCCTGCTGGGTCAAGCCGCTGCCGAACGTCAAACTGCCGTAGGCGTTGCCCAGGCTCACGTTGCCGCGCGACTCGTATCCGTACTCGAAGCCGAAGCGCAGCGCGTGGGCTCCCTTCGTCTTCGTCACGCTCGGCATGAACGCCCAGCGGTTATACGGCGACCAACTGATGCTGCCCGACCCGAACAGCGCGCCCGTGAAGCCGCCGATATTGATGTTCGGAATCACCGCATCCGAGACGGTCGGCGCCTGAATCATTCCCGTCATCCCGATCGATGCCGGCGAAATCGCCCGCGCCTCGGCCGTGTAGCCCGGCGTCAACTGCACGAATCGCATGAAGCTGAGCTTGACGTCCAGCACGGCGGTGGGCGAGAGCATGTGGGTCTCGTCCAGGTTCAAACCCGTGAACGTCCGGTTGTTGTCGCTGTTGCCCGTCGCCAGCGGCGGCGCATACGTCGTCGAGGACCGGTACTCGAACCCGTGGAACTGGCTGAACAGCGCGTAGAACTTGTCTTTCTCCCCGAAGTTGTGGTCCCACCGCGCCATCTCCTGGTTGTACCAGTAGCGGCCGTGATTCGCCGCGTTCAGGTAGTCGTTCGCAATGCCCCCTGTCCCCTGCCCCGGCGAGTTCGGCGCCGGCAGATAGGAGAGGATCTTCGTCCCTACCGGGCTGATCCGGCTCTGCGGAATCACGTTCCCCGGGAATGGATTGCGCCAGTACGCGCTCCCGTTGCTCCCCGTGCACGGTTCCACCGCGCTGGTGGGATCGCACGCATGCGTCGTCAGCGGGTCGAATACGGTCATCCCGAACTGCGACCAGTGCTGGCCGTCGCGCATGGCCAACGGAACGTCCGTGATGCCGCCGCCCGGGAACGGGATGGATTCCTGCCAGCCTTCATAGCTGGTGAACAGGAAATCCTTGTCCTTGCGCAGCGGCCCGCCGAACACGCCGCCGAACTGGTTCTGCTGGTGGTTCCCCTTGGGCGCACCGGCCACATTGTTGCCGAAATTGTTGGCGTCCATAACGGCGTTGCGGAAGTAGTCGTAGACGTCGCCGTGCCAGTTGTTGGAGCCGCCTCGGATGACGGTGTTCACCACGCCGCCCGCCTCGTGGCCGTAGGAGGCGTCGTACACCGTGGTCATCGCCTTGAATTCCTGGATGGCGTCGATGCTCGGCGCGAACTCCCACGTGCTGCCCTCGTTGCTGATCGGCGTCCCGTTCAGCATGAATACGTTGTTGCCGTTGCCCGCCCGCGCCCCGTTGAACTTGTAGCTGTTGTTCACGTCCCACGCGCGCGTGCCCGAAAAGCCGCTGGCGCCGAACTGCTCCTGGGTGAAGATCACTCCCGGCGTCAGCATCAGCAGCATGTAGCTCTGCCGGCCGTTCAGCGGGTACTCCTGAGTCTTCACCGGGTCGAACACCAGGCCGCGGCTCGCGTCGCCCGTCTCGGTGACTTCCTGCTGGCCCGTTACCGTAATTTCGGTGGTTGCCTGTCCCACCGTCAACTGCACCGGAAAGACCAACCGCTGCGCCACTTCCAGCACGATGGACTGCCGCTTCAGCGTCTGGAACCCGGCGGCCGCGACTTCGATGTCGTAGAGCCCGGGGCTCAGGTATGGAATGGTGTACACGCCGTCCGTGGTGGTCTTGGTTTCGCTGGTCTGGTTGGTGGCGGTGTTGGTTGCCCGGATCGTCGCCGTGGGAATTGACGCTCCGCTCGGATCCGTTACAGTTCCGGTCAGCGTTGCGCGGTCCTGCGCATAGAGCCCCATGGAGAGCGCTAGCAGCGGAAGCAGCGTGGTCACGCTTCGAATCGACATGTATTTCCCTCTATCTTTGCATCGGCTCCGCTGACTTGCCGGAACCGGTTATCCCCTTGCCCGCCGCACCGGCTGGTGGCGAATGCGGCGCGGTCCCAAACGATAATCTGGTGTGATTCTCAACAATAATCGCAGAGGCAATCATACTCCCACCAGCGGGGAAATACAAGCGCGTTTCCACACGTTAAGTGCTTTGTTTTCACATTGACGAATCCCATTTCCCGGATTTGGCACGAAAGTGAAATCCGTGGCTTTGTAACCGATCGGCAGGACGAGCCCCCGGCCGTTGCCGCGACCCGTCTTAGTTCTTCGGGAACAATTGCTTCAGGAATTCCTTGTCTTCCAGGATGGGGCGCATGCGTTGGCCGCGCCCCGGTGTTGCGGCGCCCGCCGCGGGGTCGAACTGACGGCGCATGGCGGGGTCCAGATCCAGGGCTTTGCGGAAGTCGGCCAGGGCGGCGGGCTTGTCGCCCAGACTGTAATCCATGACGCCCAGGCTCATGTAGGACTCCGCCGTTGGCATGTACCGAGTGACTTTGGCGGCGGCGTCCCGCGCTTCGCGGTCCTTGCCGGCGGTGCGGAGGCGGCCCACCTTTTCCTGGTACAGCAGGCCGAGGTTCAGGTCGAGCAACCGGCGGAGCTCGGGGATGGGCAGCGGGCTGTCATCGACGTTGATATAGATGTAGCGGTCGTTGTTGATGTTGCGGCCGCCGCCCTTGCTCACCACCAGCATGGAGGCGGACTGTTTGCCGCGCGAATCGCCGCCGGCATCGTCGCCGGCCTTGAGGGCGGCGAACAGCTTCTCGGCCAGTTCGCCCTGGGTCGCTTCGAACGCGCGGCCCATGGCTTCGGGCACCTGCGGACCAACCAGGATATTGCCCTGCGCCGACCAGTTTTTGCCCTGCCGGTCGCCGGCCCATGTGGGGGCGTTCGGTCCCGTGTAGGTGGCGATGTTGCCCTTGCGGTCGATGATGGCGATCTGGCGTCCGTCGGTGGGCGGAAACTGGTCCTCGGCCAGCAGCTTGTCGAGGACCTGCCTGGCCGTGAGGCCCTGGCGAAGGAGTTCCAGGCCGCGCGGCCCGTAGCCCACGTTGACGTTGGCCTGGGTGGCGATGCATCCGACACCGGCCTCGGCCCACGGCACCACCGCGCCCACCGAGAAGTACCGGGAGGCGACGGTCACTCCGCAATCGCCGCTCGCCGCGTCGTATGCCACGATGGAGAACGTGTTGACGTCGGCGGCGCGGAGGGTGAGCGCCAGCGTCAGCATCCACAGGATTCGTTGCATATGTACGAGTGTGCCACAGGAAGAAAGAAGGGAAACGAGACGCGCGCAAGGGAGCACGAAAAAAGGAGCGTCCCGATGAGCGGAAGCGGCTGAGACGTTTCGACGACGGGGCGGGAACAGGCGAGCTTCGCTCGCCGGGCGGGTTGAACAACCCGCCGCAGGATGCAATCCTGCCCCACAAAGGCCGCGGCGGAACCAACTATAATCGTTAACGCAAGAAGGAGGGTCCGTGAAGAAACTGATGATGTGGCTGTCCCTGTCCGCCGCGGGGCTGGTTGCCCAGACGCATCCGCTCGAAAACATTATTGCCGCCGCGCGTTCCAATTCGCCATCGCTCAAAGACCAGCTGGGCACCGTTGCCCCTGGCCTGAAAACTCAGGGAGCGGCCCTGGTGTGGGGCCAGGACTTCCTGTTCGCCGTCATGAGCGACAAAGAGCCGGCGCTGGTGGTGGACGGGCTGCCGCAACCCGCCATGCTGCGCCTGCCGGATTCGAACATCTGGTACCGCGTGCTGAAGATGCGCACCGGCGTGACGCACTCGGTGCAGTTCAACGTGGACGGCAAGCCGCTTTTCGCGCGCCGCGACATCCCGGGCTACAACCCCGATTCGTATCCGAGGCCGGGTGTCCCGCAAGGCACGCTGTCCGAGAAGAAAACCATCGCCAGCAAGATCTACCCCGGCTCGACCTCCGACTACTGGGTCTACGTCTCGCCCGGAGTCGATCCGGCGCGCCCCGCGCCGCTCATGGTGTGGCAGGATGGGCAGGGCCTGGTGAACCGCGATCTTTCCGCGCTGCGCCTGTTCACCGTGACCGAAAACCTGGTGCAGCAGAAGCTGATCCCGCCCATGATCCACGTCATGATTTCTCCCGGGACGGGCCAGGGCATGCGCAGCATTCAATATGATACGGTCTCGGACCGCTTCGGGCACTACCTGCTCGAAGAGGTGTTGGCGGAGGTTGAGAAGACCTACAAGCTGCGCCAGGACGGTTATTCGCGCGGGATCGCGGGAGAGTCGTCAGGGGCCATCTGCGCGCTGAACGTGGCCTGGTACTTCACCGACAAGTTCAGCCGCGTCCATTCGACCATCGGCAGCTACACGGCGCTGCAATGGCCGGCGGGAACATCTACCCGTTCCGCATCCGGCGCGAGCCGAAGAAGAACATCCGCATCTGGCAGAGCGACGGGATGGAAGACATCGAGAACCAGGCCGGGAGCTGGCCGGCGCAGGCCGTTCAGCTTGCCAATTCGCTCAAGATGAAGGGCTACGATTTCCATTTCCGCTTCGGCGAGGCGGCCCACAACAGCGCGCAGGCCGCGCTCGACCTGCCGGAATCGTTGGCGTGGTTGTGGCGCGATTACGATCCGGCGAAGACCGAACAGGTGTACGAGCAGGATCCCGCCGAGCGCGACAAGCCGCTGTACCGGTTCAAGATCGCCAATCGCGACGCCTGGTAGGGTAGATTGCAGTTTATGGTCTATTTCCAGCCGGTGCTTCCGGCTCTGATGGTGGCGGCTGCTATTGGGCTCGCCCGTCCGAAGCGCTTCCACCGGCTGGCGGCTGTGGCGGCGCTGATCCTGTTCCTGTGGTCCTGGATGCCCGTGGCCTGGCTCCTGTCCGGAACGCTGGAGTGGCACTATCCGGTGGCGCAATTCCCGGCCGGCGATGCCGATGCGATCGTCGTGCTGGGCGGCGCCGAATCTCCAGCCGACGCCTCGCAACCGGAAGCGCTGGTGCAACAGAACACCTACCTGCGATGCCGCCATGCGGCCTGGCTGTATAAGCACTGGCGCGCCGTGCCGGTGATCGCGGCGGGTGGGCCGGCCCCGGTAGAAGCTCTCGCGGACCTCATGCGGCACGTGTTGGAAGCCGAAGGTGTGCCGCCCGACGCGATCTGGACCGAAGCCCGATCCTCATCGACCTATGAGAACGCCGTCTTCACCGCCCAGCTTCTTCGTGGCCGCGGGATTCGCAAGGTGGCACTGGTGACCGAAGCCTACCACATGCGGCGCGCGGAAGGATGCTTTCGCAAACAGGGGCTGGCCGTGACTGCCGTTCCCTGCTCGTACCGCACGCTCGGTGTCGACTTCAGCTGGGCCGTCCTGGTTCCGAACGCGAAGATGATGACGCTCAACGACGATGTCCTCCACGAGTGGATCGGGCTCGCCGTGTACAAGGTTGCCGGGAGGATCTGATCGTGGCGGGCGCCCCAGAACCGATCGCCCGCGCGCCGGCTACCCGGCGCAGGCCTTCACCTTGGACGCGATCCCCTCCGAGGTGTAGGGCTTTTGAATGAAACCGGCAACCCGCTGGCCTTTGAACAGGGCCATCGCCTCGGATTCGCTGTACCCGCTCGAGACGACGACCTTGACCTCGGGCCGAATCTTCCTGAGTTCCGGAAGCGCCTCCTCACCGTTCATGTGGGGCATGCTCAAATCCAGCAATACCAGCGCGATCTCGCCGGGGTGTCTCCTCAATACGTCGATCGCCGCCAATCCGCTGTCCGCCAGCAGCACCGTGTACCCATGCCGTTCGAGCGCCCTTTTCACCATCTCTCGCACCATCCGTTCATCGTCCACCACGAGGACCGTTCCGGTACCTTGCAGTGCCGTGTTGCGGACAACGAGAGGCGCCTCCCGGGCCGCCCGCGCGGCTGCCGGGAACACTACCGTGAAGCAACTGCCGTGGCCCGGCGCGCTGGTCACCGCGATCGCACCCTTGTGACCGCGCACGATGCCCGCAACCGCCGCGAGACCCAGCCCTCGCCCTACGAACTTCGTGGAGAAAAACGGGTCGAATATCTTGTCTTTGGTCGCCTCGTCCATGCCGCAACCGGTATCGCAAACTTCGAGACAAACGTATTCTCCCGGCGTCAGCGCAACGGTCTCCGGGTGCGTCCGCTGATATCCTTCGTCCAGGTCCCGCACGAAAGTCCTGACCGTGACCAGTCCCTCGTGGCTGCCAATCGCTTCCGCCGCATTGAGCGCCAGGTTCATGAACACCTGCTGGACCTGGCCGCGATCGGCTTCGATGGCCGGCAGATCGTGTTCCAAATCGAGGCGCAGTGCGATCTTCTTGGAAATGGACGGACGAAGCAGGACGCTCATTTCGGGGAGGAGAGCCGAGAGGTCCAACGGCTCGACTACGAACCTTCCCTTACCGGAGTAAGCCAGCATCTGCCTGGTCAGGTGAGCCGCCTGCTCCCCGGTCTTGAGGACGCTGGTCAGCAGTTCGGCCACGGGGTGATCGGGCGGAAGCATCTCCCGTGCCAGACTGGCGTTGCCGACTACGCCGACCAGCAGGTTGTTGAAGTCGTGGGCGACGCCGCCCGCCAACAGTCCGAGGCTTTCCAGTTTCTGTGCGTCGCGGAGACGCGCCTCGGCGCGCTTGCGGTCGGTGATATCGCGCACGAACACTTGCATCGCCAGCCGCCCGTGCCATTCGACTGGCCCGGCGGTCGTCTCCACCGCCACCTCGCTTCCGTCCAGCCGCAGATGGCGGGCCTCGCGGACCGGCAGGCGGACACCTCGCTCCGCGTCGCGAATGCGCTCCATCACACTGGGCAGATCGTCTGGATGCACCCTGTCGAACGCGCCGGTGCCCAGCAGCTTCGCTGTGTTTTCCGCGCCGTAGAGTCGCGCGGCCGCTTCGTTGCAGTATACGATCTGTCCGTCCTGCAGCACCAGAAGCGCCTCGGGAGCCAGGTCCACCAACCGCCGGTACCGGGCCTCGCTCTCCCGCAGGGCTTCCTCGCTGGCCCGCAGCGCCTCCTCGGTCCGCTTGCGCTCGGTGATGTCGAGTTCGATTCCGTCCCACACCGTGGAGCCATCCGGGCAACGGGAGGGTGTCGAGCGCAACAGAGACCAGCGGGTTTCTCCAGTTGCGCGGTGTTTGTGGCGCACCTCCACTTCGAACCGCGACAGCCGCTTGCGCGACAACCGGATCGCGGCCTGCAGTCGATCGACGTCTTCAGGCAGGATCGATCGTTCCACCGTCGCGGCATCGCTCATGAACTCGGCCGCGGGCACGCCGGTCAGCCGTTCGATGCCGGCGCTGATGAAATCGACATGCGGTTCGCCGTTGGCATCGTGGCGGTACCGGTAGATCGCGCCTTCCGGCAAGTTGTCGCCCAGCGTGCGCAATTGAGACTCACGCTCCCGCAGCGCCTCCTCGGCCCGCCTGCGATCGGTGATGTCCACCGCGATCCCAACATACCGGGTGGTTTGGCCATCGGCATCGCGTAGCGGCTGCGCTATGGCCATCAGCCAGCGTTCGGCGCCGTCGCGGCGGCGAACGCGGAATTCCACGTTCAGCTCGGCGCCATTTCGCGCGGCTTCCTGCACGGCCTGTTCGGCCCCCGGCCGATCCTCGGGAATCACGATCTGCCGCCATGCTTCGTAGGAAGGAGTGCAGCTATGCGGCTCCAGCCCGTAAATCTTCCACATCTCCTCGGACCAGAAGTTCTCATTGGTCCGCAGGTCCCACTCCCAGATGCCGGAATTGGAGGCGTCCAGCGCCACGCGCAGTCGCTCGCGCTCCGCCCGCAGCGCCTCCTGCGCGCGACGCTTCTGGGTCACTTCATGGAACACGACCACCACGCCGTCCACGCCACCGCCGGCGTTTCGAATCGGCGCCGCGCTGTCTTCGATCGGCACTTCGCGCCCGTCGCGAGTGACCAGAGCCACGTGATTGGCCAGGGAGGCGACAAGTCCTTCCCGCAGCACGCGGCCGGCGATGTCTTCGGCGGGTTCACGGCTTTGTTCGTTGATGATCCGGAACACGTCTTGAATCGGCTGGCCCAGCGCCTCCTCCTCGCTCCATCCGGTCAGCCCGGCCGCCACGGGATTCAGAAAGGTGATCCTTCCATCGTTGCCGGTGGCCAGCACCGCGTCGCCGATACTGGTAAGGGTAACGCGCAGCCACTCGCGCTGGTGCCGCAGTTGTTCTTCAGCTCTGCGCTGTTCGGTCAGGTCATAGACCGAGAGACAGGCCAGGCGTTCGCCGCCCGCCGTCTCCAGCATTGCGCCGGAATAGGAGACGATGCGCTCCCATCCCCGGTCGGGGCGGCGCAGGCGAAGCTCCAGGTTTCGCACCGTTTCGCCCCTCAGGATGCGCGACATGGGCCACTCCTCCAAGGGGAGCAGCCGGCCACTATCCGGCGTGCGGAGCTGGAACGTTTTGGGGACCTCTTTCAGAGGGCCGCGGCCCTCCTCCTCGCTGGCGAAGCCGAACATCGCCCGCGCGGCGGGGTTCCAATAGAAGATCTCTCCAGCCTCGGTGGCCATGATCACGCCTTCGCCAAGGTGATCGAGCGCCGTGCTCAACCTTGCTTCGCTCTTGCGCACCGCCTCGTCGGCCCGCTTGCGATCGGTGATGTCGAGGGCCGTGTACGCGAATCGCGGGTTTTCGGAGCCACTAGTCCCCAGGTAACTGGCGGTCGCCAGCAGCCAGCGTTCCTGGCCGTCCGCCCCCCGGCGGGCGCTTTCCTTCGAGACGGGCTTGCCGGTGCGCCTGCTCTCTTCGCAGAGGGCACCCCACCATTGCGTCATCTCCTCCGCGGCGCCTGCGTCGGTTGCGGACTTGCGTGCGATCGACACCAGGTCCACTCCGAAAACCTCCGCCGCAAAGGCATTGCAGGAAACGTGAACGATGCGGCCATCGATCATGTCCACGATGCCCCGCATCATCCCCGCGCTGTCGAAGAAACTGCGCAGAACGGCTTCGCTTTCCCGCAGCGTTTCGTCGGCCCGGTGGCGCTCGGTGATGTCGCGAATCACGCTGATCAGGGTGCGCGTGCCGGCGATCGTCGCGCCCTGAGATCTGACCTCCACCGGAAAGGTGCTGCCATCCTTGCGCCGGTGGACCGTCTCGAACGTGGCGCCGACGGTGTCGGCCTCCGCCATCAGGTCCTCGAGCGATCCGGGCGCATCGGGGGCGCGCAGCACGCGGATGGAGAGCGACTGTAACTCGTCGCGCGTGTAGCCGTACGCGGCCGCTGCGGCGGCGTTTGCCTCCAGGATGCGCCCATCGGCGCGCCGCAGGTACAGGATGATGTCCCGGCTGTGCTCGGCCAGCAGCTTGTGGCGGTGCAGTTCCTCCGCCGCCCGGCTGCGTTCCGTGGCCAGTGTGATCTGCGCCTCCGCTTCGCCGGCTCGTGCCTGAGCGCGCTGCATCGCCTGGGTGACCAATGAAATCGCGGCGCCACTCATCACGAAGACACCCTGGCTCAGCCAATCGGCGGTATCGCGGATGGAGAATTGGCCAACCGGTTCCATCCAGGCGAACGCAACCGTGAGAGCTGAAAGGGCGGTTGCCAGCAAACCGCCGGGAAGGCCTCCGAACAGGGCCGCCACGATCACGGCGGGATAAAAGGTAACGAAGGGGGCCCGTGTCCCCAGAGTTCCCAGGAGCCCTGCTCGCACGGCGGCGGCCAAGACGACGGCAAGTACGGCAATGACATACCGTGACCATGCCGGACGCTGTGCCGGATTCAGGATCATGGCTTACTTCCCACTCTTCCGTTTCCTGCGGGAGGCAGATCTGTAGACCGTTGATTCTATCTTACAGATCGCTTTCCCGCTTCCGGGCCCAGCCAGGGTTGGAATGCCATCGCTTGTGACAGGCAGGAGGTCCACGAGTTCCTATCGAAGGCTTGACATTCGATTCCGAGTAAATTACTGTTTGGTTATGGAACCAGGTGGTTATAGGAGCCTGGCGCCCGCCCGCCTGGACGCCACATTCGCGGCGCTCTCGGATGCTACGCGGCGCGCCATCCTCGCGCGGCTAGCGTCGGGTGAGGCGTCGGTCACCGAACTGGCCGCGCCGTTCGCGATGACTCAGCCGGCAATCTCAAAGCACCTTAAGGTGCTCGAGCGCGCCGGCCTGATTTCCCGCGACCGCGACGCGCAGCGGCGGCCGAGCCGGCTTGACGCCAGGCCGCTGGCAGAGGCCAGCCAATGGCTGGCGAACTATCGCCAATTCTGGGTGGCTTCCTTCCAGCGGCTGGATGGGTTGCTGGACGAGTTGAAATCCACGGAGAAGAAAGGCAGGCGGTCCGCCCGCAGGAAACGGTAAAGGAGCCCAAATGTTTTATCCCGACAGCTTCACGGTATCTACGCCCAGCGATCGCGAAATCCAGGTGACCCGCGATTTCCATGCGCCGCGCGGGTTGGTATTCGATGCCTTCACCAAACCGGAATCAGTCAGGCGCTGGCTGCTCGGACCGCCGGGATGGACCATGCCCGTTTGCGAAATCGATCTCAAGGCCGGCGGCGCATATCGGTATGTCTGGCGGCATGAGGCGGATGGAAGAGAAATGGGAATGGGTGGAATATTCCGCGAGATCGTGCCGCCCGAGCGGCTCGTCGCCACCGAGAAATTCGACGAATCCTGGTACGGGGGCGAAGCCTTGGACCGAACGGTGTTCATCGAGGAAGGCGCCATCACCAAGATCACGATCACGGTGCTCTACGAGTCGATGGAAGCCCGCGACACTGCCCGCAGGTCCGGAATGGAGCACGGTATGGCGGCAGGTTACAACCGGCTCGAGGAGTTGTTGCCGTCGATGCAGGCTGGGGCGACACGATGACTGCTCGAGAGGGCGCCCCGGATCACGGTCACGGGTCCAGGCGCCGGCCGCGCGCCAGGGAAGTATCATGAAGTTTCATGCAAATCCGGGATATCCGTGCCACCACTGTTACGGTCCCGCTGGAGGCCCCGTTGCGGCACGCCAACGGATGCCACTGGGGCCGATTTGTCCGCACGATCGTCGAAGTCGAGACCGATAACGGGCTCGTCGGACTGGGCGAAATGGGCGGGGGCGGCGAATCGGCGGAGGCGGCCTTCCGCGCCATGAAGCCGTACCTGGTGGGGCACGATCCGGCGCGCCTGGAGGAGATGCGATTCCTCATCGCCAACCCCACGGCTTCTCTGTACAACAACCGGACACAGGTGCTGGCCGCGCTGGAGTTCGCCTGCCTCGACATTTTGGGACAAGCGTGGGGCGTGCCGGTCTGCGACATTCTGGGCGGGCGCCTGCGAGACCGCGTGCCGTTCGCGGCTTACTGTTTCTTCCGCTACGCGAATCCCGCCACCGGCGCCGGCGAGGTGCGCACCTTCGATCAACTCGTGGCCCATGCAGGAGCGCTTCAGAGGCGCTTCGGCTTCACCACCTTCAAGCTGAAGGCCGGAGTTTTCCCGCAGGATTACGAGCTGGAAGCGTATCGCGCGCTCGCCGCTACCTTCCCCGAAGGATCGTTCCGATTCGACCCCAACGCGGTCTGGTCCACCGAGCAGGCCATACGCTTCGGCCAGGCCATCGAAGGGCTGCGCAACGACTACCTGGAGGACCCGGTCTTCGGCCTGAACGGCATGCGGCGCACGCGGCAGATGGTGCGGGTCCCGCTCGCCACCAACACCGTGGTGGTCAACTTCGAGCAGCTCTCCGCCAACGTGCTCGATCCGGCGGTGGACGTGATCCTGCTCGACACCACGTTTTGGGGCGGAATCCGCGCGTGCGTGAAGGCCGCGGCGGTCTGCGAAACCTTCCAGTTCGGCGTGGCGGTCCACTCCTCGGGCGAATTGGGCATCCAGCTGGCCACCATGCTGCACCTGGGCGCGGTGCTGCCGAACCTCACGTTCGCGGCCGACGCCCACTACCACCATTTGACGGACGACATCATCGAAGGCGGCCCGATGCGCTACGAGCATGGTGCGATTCGCGTGCCGGACCAGCCCGGCCTCGGTGTGAAGCTCGATCGCGACAAGCTGCGCGAGTATCACGAACTGTATCAGCGCCTCGGCGGGTATCCTTATGATCGGGACCCGGGACGCCCGGGTTGGACTGCAATTGTTCCCAACGACCGCTGGGCCGACCCGAACGACGCCCGGGGGGTGAAGATATGAAGTGGTTCGCTTTGCTGCTTGCCGCCGCGCTGCACGCTGAAAGCGGGTACGACGCGTGGCTGCGGTATGCGCCTGTCGCATCGGATCCAGAGATGCCGGCGGTGGTGGCTACGTTGAGCGACTCGCCATTGATCGCGAGCGCGCGCGATGAATTGATCCGCGGCGTGCGCGGCATGACGGGAAGGATTCTGCGCTCCGAGACCGGGCTGCCGAAAGAGAAAGCATTTGTATTGGGGACGATCCACGATCTTCGCGGCGCCTACGTCCCAGACGGTAGCGATTGGCCACTCGATGCCTGGTCGATCAGCAAGGCGCGTCTGTATACCTTTATCACCGCCTCCAACGATCGCGGCGTGCTTTACGGAACCTTCGCTCTACTGCGGAAGATGGCCCTGGGGGAGAAGATCGTTGACAGCCGCGAAGCGCCCTATGCGCCGGCCCGCTGGGTGAACCAGTGGGACAACCTGGATGGCTCGATCGAGCGCGGCTACGGCGGCCGCTCGATTTTCTGGGACCAGGCGCAAGCACGCGAGGACTCGATCCGCGTGAGCGATTACGCCCGCCTGCTGGCGTCGGTGGGAATCAACGGCTGCTCCATCAACAACGTGAATGCCGATCGCCGCGTGATGACAGCGGAGTACCTGCCGCAGGTGGCGCGCGTCGCCGCGGCGCTCCGCCCGTGGGGCGTGCAGGCGGTGCTGGCGGTAGATTTCGGCAGCCCACAAACCGTGGGCGGCCTCGACACTTTCGATCCGCTCGACCCGCGTGTGGTGGCATGGTGGAAGGCTAAGACCGATGAAATCTACCGCGCCGTTCCGGACCTGGCCGGCTTCGTCCTGAAGGCCGATTCCGAAGGCCGCGTCGGCCCTTCCGCTTACGGCCGCACTCATGCCGACGCCGCCAACGTGGTGGCGCGCGCGCTGAAGCCGCACGGCGGCCTGTTCTTCTACCGCGGCTTCGTCTACGACCATCGCATGGACTGGCGTAACATGAAGAACGATCGCGGCCGCGCCGCCTGGGACAACTTCCACGACCTCGACGGCAAGTTCGACGACAACGTGGTCATTCAGATCAAGCACGGTCCCATCGATTTCCAGGTTCGCGAGCCCGCGTCGCCGTTGTTCGGCGCGCTGGAGAAGACCAACCAGGCGATCGAGCTGCAAATTACCCAGGAATATTTCGGCCAGGCGCGGCATACCGTCTTCCTGGTTCCCATGTGGAAGGAGGCGCTGGATTTCGACCTGCACGCCGGCAGCGCCCCCACACCCGTGAAAGCGCTGGTAGCCGGCAAGACGTTCCACCGGCCGTCCGGCGGGTTCGTGGGGGTCGCCAACGTGGGGCTCGACGAGAACTGGATGGGCAATCACCTCTCGCTGGCCAACCTCTACGGCTTCGGCCGCCTGGCGTGGAATCCCGATCTGAGCGCGCAGCAGATCGCCGCGGAATGGACGCGCCTGACGTTCGGCAGCGATGCCCGCGTGGCCGAGACTATCATGCGCATTCAGCTCGGCTCGTGGCGCACGTACGAAAACTACACCGGCCCGCTCGGACTGCAAACCCTCACCGACATCGTGGGCAACCACTACGGCGTGGCGGTGGAAGCCTCCGAGCGCAACGGCTGGGGCCAGTGGCACCGCGCGGATGAACAGGGCGTGGGCATGGACCGCACGTCGGCCACGGGCACGGGGTACATCGGGCAGTACCGGCCCTCGGTGGCGCGGGTTTACGAATCGCTCGAAACCTGCCCGGACGATCTGCTGCTGTTCCTGCACCACGTGCCCTACACCTACAAGCTGCATTCGGGCAAGACGGTCATCCAGTACATTTACGATTCGCATTACGAAGGGGCGGACGCGGTCGAAGGGTACTGGCGAGACTGGAAATCGCTCGAAGGCCGCGTCGACGAGCGGCGCTACCACGAAGTGCTGGCGCAATTGGAGTATCAGGCCGGCCAGGCCGAGGTGTGGCGCGACGCCGTCGCCAACTGGTTCCTGAAGGCTTCCGGCATCCCGGATGCAAAAGGCCGCGTGGGCCACTATCCGGGACGCTTCGAAGCCGAGGCCATGGCGCTGGAAGGCTACAAGGTCACGGACGTCACGCCGTGGGAGGACGCTTCCGGCGGCAAGGCTGTTTCGTGCCCCGCGAGCGCCTGCACGGCGAAGCTGCGTTTCGATGGCGCGGCGGGCTGGTATACCCTCGGCGTCCGATACTTCGATCAGAATAACGGCGCGTCGCGCTTCCGTTTGCGGGTGGACGGCCAGGTGATCGACCAGTGGATCGCCGACGATCGTGTGCCGTCGCGCCGAATCGATTCTTCGTCGTCGAGCCGGCGGCTGGTCCGCGGCATTGCGCTGCGGCCGGGAGATGAGATCGCGATCGAAGGCACGCCCGACGGAGGCGAGACCGCCGCGCTGGATTACCTGGAGATTCAACCGGAGCATTGATCCATATGGGCCACTCATTCACAAGACGCGGTTTCCTATCGACCTTGCCGGCGCTCGCCGCGCTCGCCGAAACCAAGCCCGCGAAGATCACCGCGGTCGAGATCTGGCAGGTGCGCGGGCATCGGGAGACCGAGCGCGGCATCGACCAGCAGTACCAGGCCAACCCGCTGTACATCTACGACGAACTCCGCCCGGCGCCCTACCACGACAGTCCCAACCCCACTACCGCGAAGCCCGCGGTGAGCGCGCTGTACCTCAAGATCAAATGCGACGCCGGTGTAGAGGGATTTTACGGGCCCATCGACAAGGAGGTCGCGATCGTGGTGGACGAGCAACTGCGGCCGTTCCTGATGGGCAAGGACGCGCTGGCGCAGGAGAAGCTGTGGGACCAGTTGTACCGCTCCAACCGGCACGCGCGGCGCGGCCATTTCCTGATGGCCATCAGCGCCGTCGATAACACCCTGTGGGACCTCCGCGGGCGCTACTTCAAGACGCCGGTGTACCGCCTGCTGGGCGGGCCCACGCGCTCCACGGTGGAGGCTTACGCGAGTTGCCTGGGATACTCGCTCGAGCCGGACAAGGCGCAGTCGCGCGCGGCCCAGGTCAAGAAAGACGGCTTCCGCTATCAGAAGTGGTTCCTGGCGTATGGCCCGGGCGATGGTTACGAGGGGCTGAAGAAGAACGTCGAGCTGGTGCGCCTCCTGCGCGAAGCCGTCGGGGAAGAGACGGAGCTGATGTTCGACGTCTACAGCGGCTGGGACCTGACCTACGCGCTGGAGTGGGCCAAACAGGTGGAGCGCTACCGGCCGCGGTGGATCGAGGAAGCCACGCAAGCCGAGAAGATCGACAGCTTCGCGCAGCTCCGCAAAGGCACCACCATCCCCATCGCTTCAGGCGAGCACATCCAGGGGCGATGGGAGGTGTACGACTACCTGAAGGAGGGAGCGCTCAGCGTGGTGCAGTGCGATCCGGAATGGTGCGGCGGCACCACCGAGCTGCAGAAGATCTGCGTGCTGGCTTCCATCTTCGACGTGCCAGTGATCCCGCACGGGCACAGCCTCCACGCGGCGCTGCACCTGATCGCGAGCCAGTCTCCCGCCGTCTGCCCTCTGGCGGAGTACCTGATCCTGAAGATGCAGTCGTATTACCACTTCGAGAAGAATCCGCTGGTGCTGCGGAATGCCCACTTCGCGCTGCCCGACGCTCCGGGTTACGGCATCGAACTGGACGAGAAGAAGGTGGAGTCCGAGGAGCAGGTGCACTGGACGTGAGTCATTTATTGCCGCGCGAACAGGCGCACGCCGCTGGGGTCACCGGGCGGAGGGGGAGACAGCGTCTTTCCCGAAGCGGACGCGCTTCGAGCGAGTTCCTGGACCCGCTCCGGCGCCGCCTGCCAGGCGTCCATCACGTAGTTGCGCCACTCGGCGGATGTCCAGCCGTTGCGCAGAGCGATTTCGAGAATTTGCTCGCCGTTCAGATGGCCGGCCGCGCGGACGTTGTCAATCGATTGACAATCCATCTGCGCCAGCCCACGGAGGTCCGTCGAGATCAGGTCCGTCAGCCAGTATTGAATCCCGCTCATCCGGGGGGGCTCGACGGCCAGGGCGTCGATCGTATCCGCGGGCAGGTACATGAGCAGGCCCTCGGTGATCATCAGGGCGGGAGCGCTGCCCGCGGCGGCGAACACGGCGCTTCGCTGGGAAGCGTCGTTCAGGTCCGCCGAAAGGCGCTCCATCCGGCACTTGGGCTGATGCCGGACCATGATGGCGGCCTTGTAATCCAGCATGGCGGGGAAATCGACCTCGATCCAGCGCACGTGCTCCGGGAGATCCAGCCGCCAGGGGCGGGAATCGAGGCCCGCTCCGAGGCTGAGCACCGCCGCGACATTCCGCCGGGTGGTGACGTCGAGAACCAGTTCGTCCATGAAACGGCTGCGGACCCCCACGCCGAAGCGCATCATGTCCAGGCCCCGCCCGTCTCCGCGCGTTTGCGCCAGGCCCTGCGCGATGGCCATCCCGCGCTCGCCGGCAAGTTGCCTGGCAAACGGGTCGCGCACGAGCCCATCGGGGCGGTCGGTTTCGAGGGCCCGGCAGGCAGCCACCATCAGGGCCGTGTCGCTCACGTGATGGATGTCGGCATCGCTCGGAGACATGGCTCGCTGGTCGTGGGCCCCCGGTCAACGCTACCATAAAGATAGAAAGAGGTGGTATGGTCCGCTCCGCGCCGATTCTCGTGCTGGCACTCCTGGCGGGGTGCTCCCCGCGGGTCGCCGAAGACCGCGCCGGTAACCGCGTGCTCGTCGACCGCGTAGGCGCCACGGGATTCGTGCAACTCGAAGCCGAAAGCTTCAAGCAGCTTTCGCCGCGCCAGCAGGCGCTCACCTACTGGCTGACCCAGGCTTCCATCGCTATCGATCCCATCAACTACGACCAGAACTCCATCTTCGGCCTCCGCCAGAAATATCTGCTCGAAGAGATCCTGCTGCATGCGGGCGGCGCGGACGCCCAGGCGCTTCGCAAGATCACGGACTTCACCAAGCTCTTCTGGGCCAATCGCGGCAACCACAACGAGATGACCGCCCAGAAATTCCTGCCGGAATTCTCTTTCGACGACTTGAAGACCGCCGCGTCGGCCGCCCTCAGCGCGGGCGGCTTCAAGAGGTGCGCGTACGGCGCGGCCATCCACAACCAGGGCGACCTGGACCGAGAGATGGAGGCGCTACGCCCGTCGATCTTCGACGCTGAATTCCAGCCGATGATCACCGCCAAAAGCCCGCAGGGATCGCTCGATATCCTGCAGGCCAGCGCCAACAACTTCTATTCGGGGGTGAGCGTGGCCGACCTGAAGAACTTCCACGACCGGTACCCCTTGAACTCGCGGCTGGTGAAGACCGGCGGCAAGCTGGTGGAAGAGGTCTACCGCGCCGGGACCCCCGACGGAAAGATCCCGGCGGGAATGTACGCGATCTACCTGAAGAAGGCCAACGAGTACCTGGAAAAGGCGCGGGAGTATGCCGAGCCCGGCCAGGAGCCGGTGATCGCCGCCCTCATCCGCTATTACCAGACGGGCGATCCGGCAGACTGGATCCAGTTCGGCATCGCCTGGGTGCAGGGCAATCCGCCGGTCGACTTCGCCAACGGGTTCATCGAAGTGTATCGCGATGCCCGCGCCGCCAAGGGCACGTCGCAGAGCTTCGTCACCATCACCGACCAGAAGATGACCCAGCTCATGGGGAAGCTGGCCGACAATGCGCAGTACTTCGAAGAGCGCGCGCCGTGGGCTCCGCAATATAAGAAGCAGGACGTGAAGCCGCCGCTGGCCAAGGCGGTCGAGTCGGTCATCGAAACCGGCGACTTCCACGTGAACACCACGGGCGACAATCTGCCGAATGAAAACGAAGTGCGCGAGAAGTACGGCAGCAAGAGCTTCCTGTTTACGGGCAGCTCGCGCACGTTGCGGCAGGGCACCGGCTTCGGCCCGCTGGAAGAGTTCGCCGCTTCGCCGGAGGAGATCGCCATCGGAAAGAAGTACGGCGAGGAGGCTTCGGACCTCATGACCGCGCTGCACGAGGTCATCGGCCACGGCTCCGGCAAGCTCAACCCCAAGCTCGCAGGCGGCTCGGAGGCTTACCTCAAGGAGTACTTCTCCACGCTCGAAGAGGCGCGCGCCGACCTCATGGCGCTGTGGAACGTTTCCGATCCCAAGCTCCAGGAGCTGGGCCTGGTGTCCAGTCCGGATGTCGCGAAGGCCATGTACTGCACCGCCGCGCGCGTCGCCTTGACCCAGCTTCAGCGTATCCCGCACGGCGACACGATCGAAGAAGACCACCAGCGCAACCGGCAATTGATCGCCAACTACATCATGGACAAGACGGGCTCCATCGAAAAAGTCGAGCGCAACGGCAAGACTTACATGGTGGTCAAGGATTTCGACCAGATGCGCAAGGGTGTGGGCATGCTGCTGGCCGAGCTGATGCGCATCAAAGCGGAAGGCGACTACGCCGCCATCAAAGCGCTTGTGGACCGGTACGGAGTGCATTTCGACCCGGCCCTGCGCGACCAGGTCCTGGCGCGGTATGAGAAACTCGATGTTCCCATGTACTGGTGCGGCATTTACGCGGACGTAGCGGCGAAGTTGGATAGCGGCAAGGTGGAGTCGGTGACCATCTCCTACCCGCGCGATTTCGTGAAACAGCAGTTGGGCTTTCGGGCGATGTACGGAGTACAATAGGCAGGCATCTCGATGGCTGCACGGCTGCATCCGGCACCCAATCGGCCGGCGGACCTGGTCGACCTGCGGCGGCTTTCCGCGCGGGACCTCGAAGGTCTGCTCGCCGAAGAAACCGCCGCCTGGCGCAGCGAGCTGGAGTGGGACTTCGAAAAGTCCGCCGACCTGGTGCGGCGCTTCGTGGATCTCCGCGCGCTGAGCGGCGCGGCGCTGATCGAAGACGGCGAGGTGGCCGGCTACCTGTACTACGTGCTGGAGGACAGCAAAGGTCTCATCGGCGACCTCTACGTGCGCCGCGCCTGGCGCACGCCGGAGCGCGAGAACCACCTGATGGCCGCGTCGCTCGACGCCATCATGGGCTGCCCGTCTATCGATCGCATCGAATCGCAGCTGATGATGCTGACGCTCCCGCCCGGCCGCAGGCTGCCGCATGCCGGTTGCCTGAGTGTTTTCGAGCGCAACTTCATGCGGATCGACCTGGGCGGCGCGGCGCTGGCGGAAGGGCGAGTCCGGCGGCCGATGTACTTGGAGAAATGGACGGACCATTACCAGGAGGCCGCCGCCCACCTGATTTCGGCCGCTTACCTGGGCCACATCGACAGCCGCATCAACGACCAGTACCGGACGCCGGGCGGGGCGCGAAAGTTCCTGTACAACATCGTGCAGTATCCCGGATGCGGCGCCTTCTACCGGCCGGCGTCGTATGCCGCGTTCGAGGCCGCGACCGGCCATCTGTGCGGCATCTCGCTGGCCAGCCTCGTGGCTCCGGAGAGCGGCCACATCACGCAGATCTGCGTCTCGCCTTCGGTTCGCGGCACGGGGATCGGCCACGCGCTTCTGCGCCAGTCGCTGAAGACGCTGAAGGAAATGGGCTGCCGCTCCGCGAGCCTCACGGTGACAGCCGCCAACGAAGACGCCGTCGCGCTTTACGAGCGGGTCGGCTTCCGCACGATCCGGCGGTTTTCGGCCTTCGTGTGGGAAGGTTTCTAAAGCAAACGCACAGCGATGATACTCGTACCCGAAGCGACACGGAAGCAGATCGCCGAAATCGTCCGCGCCATAGACTCGAGCGCCGTGAGCCAAATCGAAGGGGCGCGGCAGATGCACGCCGTCGATCCCGAACATTTTTTGCCCTATCTGTTTTTGGGTCAGGAACAGGCCGCGGCCGGCAACCTGGATGCCGCCGAGTCTCTCTACTGGCAGGGACTGGAGCGCGGGCCGTGTTCTTACACCTTCTACATGTCGTTGGGCGGCGTTCGCGGCGTGCGCGATCCCCAGGATCCGCTGGCGGTGGCACTGAAGGTGCTCGCCTTTTCCAAGATGGCCGTGGCGGGGGAGGTGGACGATGAAATCGCCGGGCAGCTCCGCGGCGACCTCGAGGGACTGCCTTTCGACTTCAAGAATCCCGAAGACCTTGAGTTATTCGCCAGCGTCCTGGAAGCTAGAACCAAAAACCAGTCAGAGCCGCCGGAAGTGGCCGGCCGCCTGCGCCCCTACTGGATTTTCCACGATCTCCAGCGCCAGGCTCCCGACGACGTCAGCCACGATGTGCTGGAGCGTCTGCGGGAGAATGCGGACGCCTGCGTGCCAATTCTGCGCGCGGCCCTCGGGGAGTGGAGCCGATTGCAGCATAACCTTTCCGCGGAGGCCCTCAGGTTCGTCGTGGCGCTGCTGGGCGAACTCGGAAGCGCGGACCTCCTCGATGACTTGCTGGAGCTGTCGATGCTGGACGACGACGCGCTCTTTCTGCACGCCCAGTGGGCCATACGGCGAATCGGGCAGCGCTTCCCGTCCGAGACGTTTTGCGAAGTTGCGCGCGGCCATCCCCACGGCGCCTCTGTCGATGCGCTGCGGCATTGCGGAACACCTCGGACTGCTGCCGGAATCGGTGGACGTCCAGGAGGCAGCCCCGGAGTTGCTGCGGGGCTTTTCCGACTTCACTGAGCACGGCGATGCGGCCTACCTGCTGATGGCGGTGGAGCATGTTCTGTACGAACGCGGCCAGCGGGCGCAGGACTTGGCATTGATGGCGCACTACGAAGGACTGCTGCCCGCACACGACCGCAAGTGGCTGCGCGAAGAGCGGGCGGGTTTCGTTCCCAACCTGGTTCGGGAAGAGATCGATCAGTTGGATATCGAGGACGTCGTTCTCCACCGCGTTTACATGGATGACGAGGGCGAGGAAGACGAAGAGGAAGAGGAAGGCTACGAAGACGAGCCTGTCCGGCGACCGGTGAAGCCGGGCCGCAACGACCCGTGCTGGTGCGGCAGCGGCAAGAAGTACAAGAAGTGCCACCTGGTTTCGGATGAGGAGGAGGAGCGGTCCGCCGCCCGGACGGAGCCCGGGCAGAGGCGGGACGCCCGGGATGCGGAACCCGAACCTCCGCCCGGCGACCCGCTCTACAAGAAGGTGTTCGACGACGTCATCGGAGCTTCCCAGGACTGGATCGGCCGCAAGGACTTCCTGAGAGCCACCCGCCTCTACTTCGACCAGCATCCTGGCGATTTGGATTCGGAATCCATGGGGGCCGCGGGCTTCTTCGAATGGTACGTCTACGATTTCCGGCCGGCGAGCACGGGCCGGACGGTGGTGGAAGAGTATCTCAAAAGACGCGGTCCGAGGCTCCCGGCGCGCGAGCGGGCGATGCTGGAATCGTGGCGCGCGGCGCGTTACGGCCTGTTCGAGGTGCAGCGGGTGGAAGAGGGATCGGGGGTGGAACTGGAGGATCTGCTGGCCGGCGACCGGTTTTTTGTCAACGACGTAAGCGCGTCTCGCGAGCTGGTCCGGTGGGATTGCGTGATGAACCGGGTCGAACAATTCGAAGGCCGGTGGCTGTTCGGCGGCAACGGGATCCTGGTTCCTCGGCCGCTGCTCCCGGAGTTGCGCCGCTTCATCGAAGAAGAGGGCCGGAAGGACAAACAGGCCCCCGCGGACTTCGTCCGGGTCAACAGCCACGCCTGGCATCGGCTCATCCGCGAAATGCACGAAGACCGGGTAGGGGGCATCCAGATGGTGAACGCGGAGGGCGACTCGATCGAATTCTGCGTGGCCACGTACCGCGTGCGCGATGAAGACTCCACCGCGGCCGCAATTGCCGCCATCAATGGCCTCGAGGAGACAACATCGTCAGACGACGCCGAGGGGCTCCGCCATTTCGGTTGGCTGGAGACGGGAAAGGAGGGGCCGCGCCGCGCCTACGGCCACATCGAAATGAGCAACGGCCGGCTGCGGCTGGAGTGCAACTCGCGCGGCCGCATGGAGCGTGGACGCCGCTTGCTGGAAGCCGGCGCCGGCGCATTTCTCGAGCACCTGGGAGATTCCATCGAGACCGCGCAAGCGGCCATGCGGCGCGTTAAGCGCGAGGGGCCGCCGGAGGAGAAACCGGCGGCGATTCCCCCGGAAGTGGTGCGCGAGGCGGTGCTGAAGCACAAGACGGAACACTACGCGACATGGGCCGACACGCCGCTACCCGCGCTGAAGGGAAAGACGCCGCGCGAGGCGCTGGCCACCAAATCCGGGCGCCGCGACGTGGAGAATCTCATCCGCACGATGGAAAACGGCGAGGAACGGGAGCGCAAGCAGGGGGAGGCGGCTTTCGACTTCTCGGCGATTCGGGAAGAACTGGGGCTACCTCACTCCTGAGATCAGGCTGAGGTCCCGATGAGTCTGGACTCGGCAGACCCGAGTGGCTGGGCCACCAGGAGACTAGGCTTTATGCTGATTGCCCTGAGCCGCGACTAGCATCGAGTTCATGCAACCGAGTAAGTAGGCCAGAGCGGGGTTGGGCCGGAACGTTTGTCCAGGTCCTCTGCCTGCCCCTGCTCCCGCCCCACCGCGTCCCCTGCCTTCCGCTGCCGGGTCACTGCCCAACCCCGGAATATGATCGGGGATCACGATCCCTTCAAACTTGACGTCCACCAGGGCCTTCATCACTTTGCTCATGTCGTAGTAACCGTCATCTATCATGGTCTCGGTGAAATGCGGCAAGGGCGCGCTCACGTTGCGGAAATGGATCTTGAAGAGCTTCTTCATTCCACCGAAGTACTTAATCATCTCCACTGGATGCTTGCCCGACATTTTGCCGCCCTCCAGCCAGGATCCACAACACAGGCACACGCCCACGTTGGGACTGTTGGCGATCTCCACGGCTCTCTTGTAACCCTCGAAGTTGGAGAAAATACAGCGCGGGACACCCGCGAGTATCGGTTGCGGCGGATCGTCCGGGTGGATACCGATTCGCACGCTCGCCTCCTCGGCGACCGGGACCACCTTCTTGATGAAGTACGTGTAGTTGTCCCAGATTTCCTCTTTGGTGAACACGCGGCCGTGGGAGAGAGGCTCCGTATACGTCTTTCCGCCCCAGCTTCCCCGCAAATCAGGACTGGACAAATCGCAGGTGGCGCCGGAATACCCACGGGGCAAAGTCTCGCGGCCGCTGCGCCAGATGCCGTTACCCATATGGGCGTAGGTGGAGTAAGGGATGCCGGCTTTGCCGAGGTACCGGATGTAATTCAAATACTCTTCGATCTTCTGGTCGCGTCCGGGAAGATTCAGCGTGACCTCCGGCATGTTATGGAGACTGCCGCTCGGCCCAACTCCGCTCCCGATGTTATAGACCTTGAAGCCGCCGGCTTCCCATTGCTCGCGCATCTTGATGAAGCCCTCGGCGGTGGCGGTTTCAGGCGTCGCCCCGAGGCTTACCCAGGTCACCCCGAGCTGCTTGAGGTAGAGCATGTTCTCGGGGGTCGGCTGGCCCGCGCTGGTACCGATCTTGATGCCCGGCGGGATGGGGCGCAGCGTGGCGGAGCCGACGCGGGCGGACGACAGGAACGCCGCTCCGCCCAAGGCCATCTTGGCGAAATCTCTCCGTGCCGGATTGAAGATCGCGTCACTGTTTTTCTTCGATTCGGGTTCGCTCATATGCGGTTCTCCTTCGGAATCTTAGCAGGTATTAGAACTCCACGCGGATGGACCCCTGAACGTTGGCGTCGGCGCTGCCGAAGTTTGAGAGTCCCCGAGAGTGCCGGTAAACCTGGCCGATGTGCCGGGGCTGTTCACGTTGTAGGTCGTATTGGGCGCGGCAAGATTCGGCCTTTTCTGCTGCGACTGGTCAACCCTGTTCAGCAAGGCCGTATTCCCGCTCAGCGCGATCGACAAAGGAATCTGGTTGATGTTCCAGCTGCGCTCGAGTGCCACGCCCGCGTTCCCGTTGCCGAAGGCGTGAGGAAATCGGATAGCGAGGCGGAACTATTTCGCGGAGCTACTTCACGCCCGACATCAGGCGCACGGTCGGCTTGATCAGGAGTGCCAGCACGAGGGCCGCGCCGAATGCAAAGACAGCGGCGATCCCGAAGAGCGTCGAGATCGACGTGGATTCGTACAGGGACGCCATGCGGCCGGCCATATAGTTGCCGATGGCCGTGGCGGCGAACCAGAGCCCCATGACGAAACCAGCCAGGCGCGCGGGAGCCAGCTTGGTCATGGAGCTCAATCCTACCGGGCTCAGCGCCAGCTCTCCCAGGCCGTGAAGCCAGTAAGTGCCCACCAGCCACCACGGCGAGGCCAGGGTACCCTTGGCGTTCAGGGCCACCGCCGGCAACAGCAGCACGTATCCCAAACCCACCAGCACAAGGCCCAGGGTGAACTTGGCGGGACTGGAGGGCTCGCGCTTGGCCATGGCCAGCCAGAGCCAGGCAAATGCCGGCGCGAACAGGATCACGAAGGTCGGCTCCACATCCTGGAACCAGCTCGCCGGAAACTGGAATCCCAGAACCACGCGATCGATACTCTGCCTGGCGAAGAGGCTGAGCGTCGAACCGGCCTGCTCGAACGCCGACCAGAAAACAGCCGAGGTCACGAACAGCACGAGAATCGCGGCGGAGCGCTTGCGTTCCTCGTGCGTCCAGCCCTTGCCCAGGAGCAGCCACGAGAAGACCACGACGGAAAGGACCACCAGGAGAACCCCGAGCGCGTTGGAGATCAGCTCCGGCGTGATCTCCAGCTTGAACCAGCGGCCGGCGGCGAATGCGCCCGCCGCTACCACCGCCACTACCGTAACGATAGCGGCGAGCGGCAACGGCTTCTTCGATGGATCCTCCGCCGCTTTCAGACCCGCGGTGCCCAAGTGCTTCCATCCGGCCACGTACTGAATCAGGCCGGCGAGCATGCCGATACCGGCCAGGCCAAAACCGAGCCGCCAGCCCACCTTCTCACCGACCCATCCGCAGAGGATGGGCGACAGGAGCGCTCCCAGGTTGATGCCCATGTAGAAGATGGAAAAACCGGAATCGCGCCGCACGTCGCCTTGCGCGTAGAGCTGCCCGACAATGGTGCTGACATTGGGCTTCAGCATGCCCGTTCCGGCCATCAGCAGCACCAGCCCTATGTAGAACGTCAGGGTGCTGGGGAGAACCAGGCAGAACTCGCCCAGGGAAATCAGGATTCCGCCGTACAGCACGGCCCGCCGCTGTCCGGTGATCCGGTCGGCCACCCATCCGCCCGGCAAGCCCAGCAGGTAGACCATGGCGGTGTACAGGCCGTAAACCGCGCCGGCCTTCGACACCGGGAAGCCCAGACCGCCGGTTTCCACCTTGGACACCATGTAGAACATGAGGATGGCGCGCATGCCGTAATAGCTGAAGCGCTCCCACATCTCGGTGAAGAAGAGGGTGGCCAGCCCGCGCGGGTGGCCAAAGAAGCTGCGATCCGCGCGCGCGGATTCGAGGGATGTGCCGGAAGGGGTGGCCATAGCCTGGAGGCCATTGTAGCCTAGCGGGACGGATAAAGTGATGCTGGTTACTCCGAGTGATGGTATCCTATGAGTTTCAGGTCCGTTCATCGGAAACTGAAGGAGGCACTAGTGAAAACCGATACCTCTCGGCGCAACTTCCTGGCCGCCGGCCTGGCTTTGCCGGTCGCCGGTCTGGCATCCACCACATCCAGTCCCGCCCCGCCCGATCCGGCTCCTCAGCAGCCGGCGGCGACCACGCCGGGTAAGATCACTTACCGCGTTCTGGGCAAGACCGGCTTGAAGGTCTCCACCGTCGGCTACGGCTGCATGATCACGTCCGACTCGACCGTGATCACCAGGGCGGCTGACATGGGCATCAACTACTTCGATACTTCCCGCGGCTACCAGAACGGCCAAAACGAGCGCATGGTGGGAGCTGCGTTGGGAGCGAAACGCAAGGACGTCTTTCTTTCATCCAAGTGCGATCAGAAGACCGGAGCGGGCATCCTGGCGGAGCTGGATACCAGCCTCAAGGAGTTGAACACCGACCATCTGGACGTGTGGCTGCTCCACGGGCTGGGCAACCCGGCGCAGATCACCGACGACATGGTCGAGGCGCAGCGCAAGGCGAAGCAGCAAGGCAAGGTGCGGTTCATCGGCGTCAGCACGCACACGCTGCCGGCCATTGTCGACCGCGTCATCGAAGCCAAGCTGGAGGTGGTCCAGGCGCAGTACAACTTCACCTCCGCGGCGGAGTGGGGCCCGGCCCTCGAGAAGCTGAACCAGGCGGGCGTTGGCCTGGTGGCCATGAAGGTGATGGCCAGGGCGGGCCGCGGCAGGGGCGGCGGGCCGCAGCGGCCGGCCAGTTTCGCGCCAGCCGCACTCAAGTGGGCGATGAAGAACCCCGCCATCGCCACCACGGTCCCGAGCATGACGGACATCGACCAACTGGAGCAGAACTTCAGCGTGATGGCGCAGCAGTTCACCGACGCGGACCAGAAGATCCTGACCGCCCAGTTGAAAGAGATCAGTCCGTACTTCTGCCGCATGTGCGGCACGTGCAACGGGCAGTGCCCCCAGGGCCTGCCGGTGGGCGACATGGTGCGCTTCGTGATGTACGCGGACGGCTACGGCCAATTCGCACTGGGCCGGGAGCACTTCCAGCGCATGGCAGCCGAGCACCAGGCCGTGCGATGCAACCTGTGTCCGACCTGCGTCGTCCAGTGCCCGCACGGAGTGACCGTGGCGGAGCGGATGATGCGGGCGCAGGAACTGTTCGCGTAATCCCCGGACAGCACCGCCCGGCGGAACATTGAAGACCGAGGGCTCTGATAGCATGAGTCCATGGTCCAATCACGGTGGCTTCCAGCCGCTCTTACGCTGGCCGCGTTGCCGGCCCTGGCGCAGCCGTACAAGATCGCGGTGATCGGTCTGATCCATTCCCACGAGGGTACCTACGTCCCTCGCATGACACGCAGCGAGCAGGTGAAACTGGTGGGCATCGCGGAATCGATCCCCGACCTGGTAAACCTCGCTAAGGAACGGCAGGGCGCGAAAGACGTCGCCTTCTTCGACGACTACAAGAAGATGCTGGACGAAACCAAGCCCGATTTCGTCTGGGCCTTCGTCGAAAACAACCGGCACCTGGAGATTCTCAAGGAATGCGCTCCACGCCACATCCACGTGATCTACGAAAAACCGCTGGCGTCCACCTATAAGGACGCCGTGGCGATGGCCGATCTGGCCAAGAAATACAACGTAAGAGTGATGTGCAACTACCAGATGGCCTGGTGGCCCGCCAATCAGATTGCGCACGCGGAAGTCGAAAAAGGCACGATTGGAAAGGCCTGGCGCCTGCGCGGCATCGTGGGGCACGGCGGACCCGGTTCCACCGGGACCGGAAAGTACTTCTTCGACTGGCTCACCGATCCGGTGAAAAACGGCGCCGGCGCGCTGGTCGATTTCGGATGCTACAACGCGCTTTGGTCCCTGTGGTACATGGGCCGTCCCGAAAGCGTGTATGCCGAGGCGATCCACCTGCGTCCCGAAACCTTTCCCAAGGTGGAGGACTCCGCCACTCTGGTGCTGAAGTATCAAAACGGCATCAACGTTTTCGAGGGAAGCTGGGACCTGCCGCGCAGTTTCCAGGACCTGGAGATCTTCGGCTCCACCGCCGGCCCCGACGGCAATCTCAACCGCGGCAGCATCTACATGACACAGCAGAAGGTGGAACTGCGCAATGGCCGCGAGACCAGGGAACTGCCGCTGGCGCCGCTGCCTCCCGAGAAGGCCGATCCAATCGCCTTGATGGTGGACGCCATCAAGAACAGCAAGCCGATTGAAGGCATTACCGCGCTGGACATCAACATCGGTGTGGTCGAGATCATAGAAGCGGCCAAGGAATCGATCCGGACAGGGCGGGCGGTGAAGTTGAAGTGAGGGCGGGTCGGCAAACGGCGAAGAGGAGCGGCTTGAAGCGTCGCGTGCAAATCGTTTCGCTCGTTCTTGCGGGCTGCATCGTGGTGGCATCGCTGGCCACCGCGCCCGCGAAATCCACCGCAGCCGGCCGCCCGATGTTGGCGGGCGCGCGGATCGACCCCACAGTGCTGGCGATCTTTCAAAGATCCTGCGGGGACTGCCATTCCGAGACCACGCACTACCCCTGGTACAGCTACGTCGCGCCGGTCTCCTTTCTGATCCGAAGCGACGTCACCCGCGGCCGCCAGCACCTGGACCTGTCCCGTTGGGAGGAGTACACCATCCAGCGAAAGGAAAGATTGCTCTCGGAAATCGCCAACCAGGTGAAAGACCGCGACATGCCGCTGCCGAAATACACGTTGATCCACAGGGGCGCCCGGCTGTCGGACGCCGAGGTGAACGCCGTCTTCCAGTGGACGCAGGCCGAACGCTCGCGATTGATCGCGGACGGTTCACCCGGCGCGCGTTAGTTGCGCGGCTCTTCGATCAGCGCGATGCGATCCGGCGCCACATCGCGGAGAACCTGGCGCTCGCCGGATGGCCACTGGATTTCGATCGCGTCAACCCGTTTGGCCGCCCCGATTCCAAAATGCAGCCGGAGATCGTTCTGCGACAGGTAGCTCCCGCCGCTGCGCACTTCATCGTATTGCGTGCGCGGGCCGGCTGTCACCCGCACCTTCGCTCCGAGCGCGCTGCGGTTCGAGCGCACGCCGACCAGCTTCAATGCGATCCAGTGGTTGGCCGGCCGCATGGCTTGCTTCAGCAGCGACGGCGCCGCGTTCTGGTTGTTGACCAGCACTTCCACCAAGCCATCGTTGTCGTAGTCGCCAAACGCGGCGCCGCGCGCGGACTGGCGCTCCAGGATGCCCGGCCCGGCGCTCTGGGAGATGTCCGCGAATTTGCCGTCGCCGAGATTGCGATACAGGATGGCGTGATCGCGGTAATGAATATCGATTCCCAGGCGATCGACTTCTGGGAACACGTGCCCGTTCACGAGCAGGAGATCCGGGCGGCCATCGTTATCGAAATCGAAAAAGCCGCACCCCCAGCCTACGTACCGGGTGTTGCGCGCCAGGCCCGCGGGAATAGTGACGTCGTCGAACTCGCCCGAGCCGCGGTTGCGGTACAGGGTCTCGCGCTCATCGGAAAAGTTGCTGCGGAAGATGTCGGGCCGGCCGTCGCCATCGTAATCGCCGGCCGTGGCGCCCATGCCGGACATGGCTTTGCCATTCTCGTCGAAGGCCGCACCGCGCAACACGGCTTCTTCGGTGAACTTTCCGTTGCCTTGATTGATATAGAGGAGCGAAGGCGTTTGGTCGCACGCCACGAAGATGTCGACGAGGCCGTCCTGGTTGAAGTCGCCCGTCAGCACGCCGAGCGCGTAGTTCTGGTCGGGCGCGGAGATGCCGGACGCATCCGAGACATCGGTGAAGGTTCCGTCCCCGTTGTTGCGATACAGGATGTTGCGGTCGAAGGGAAGGCCGCGCGGGCCGCAGGCGACCGGCAGGCCGCGATACCAGCAGTAGGGATTTTCGCCCGGCTGCGGCGTGGCCGCGGGGTCGAACTTCAGATAGTTGGCGACGAACAGGTCGGCGTGGCCGTCGTTGTCGTAATCGAGGAAGGCGCAGCCGGTGTTGTAGCGCACGCGGTTCTGCTTCAGGCCGGCGCGTTCGGTAACGTCTTCGAAGCGGACGCCACCCGCATTGCGATACAGATGATTCTGCCCCCAGTAGGTGACGAACAGGTCGGTGTAGCCGTCGTTATCGTAATCGGCCGCGCAGACGCCCTGTCCCCATCCGGTTGCCGAGCCGAGCCCCATCTTGGCCGTGACGTCGGTGAAGCGCCCGTTGCCTTCGTTGTGATAGAGGCGGCTCACACCGCCCTCGCCGGAGACGAGGAAAATATCGAGCAATCCATCGTTGTCGTAATCCAGGAACGCGGCGCCGCTGCCGGTGGTCTCGAGGATGAACCGCTTGGTTTTGTCGCCGCCGTTGGGGAACCGGGCGGTGAGGCCGGCGCTGGCGGCCACGTTGCGGAAGTCGGCGCGATAGGGCGCGCCCACGAGGAACAGCAACAGGGAAACCGCGCCGGCCCACCTCACTGTTTGGGCGCCTTCTCTCCGAGCTTCTTCAGGAACTCCGTGAACTCGCCTTCGGGCGGCCGGCTGAGCTTGTCGAATACCGCTTTCTCGCGCTGCGCGTCTTCCATTCTCCCCGCGTTGCGATAGGCCAGCATCAGGCTGTAGTGCGCCGATTCGCTCGCGGGCTGGAGCTTCGCGGCGCGTTCGAGCAGGGGGATGGCCTCAACGTATCGCTTCGCATCGGATTTCGTCTTGGCCAGAGCGATCAGGGCCTCGGCGAAATTCGGATCGAGCGAGACCGCCTTCTCGAAGCGGGCGGCGGCGAGCGCGGAGTTCTGCCCGGCCTGGAGGATCTGGCCGACCTCGTATTCCGCCACCGCGTCCGACGGGTTCAGCGCCAGTTCGGCTTCAAACTCCTTGCGTGCCTCGCGCATGTTGGCGGGGTCGTGCGACTGGAGCAGCAGGGCGCGGCCGAGCCGGAAGTGCAGACTGAGCGCCGCGGGATTCTTCTGAATGGCCTTGCGGTACTCCGCGGCCGCCTCCGGGTAACGCCCCTCGGTCTCGAAAATCTCGCCCGAAAGCTGGTTCACGCGGAAGGAGGCGGGCGCTTTCTGGTACATCTGGAATACCGCGTCGTTCCATTCCTTCATGTGCACTTTGGCGGCCTCGTAGAGGACGTCGGCATCGTCGGGGAAGCTTTTCTGGAGCTTGTCGAGCACAAGCCGGATGTCCGCCAGCCGGTCTTGCGACAGGCCGCATTGCACTAGCGCAATTCCAGCAAGACGCCGCAGCGAGGCTTCGGGATTGTTGGTGAATTGCTGATCGAGATCGCCGCGCGCGGCATCGCACGCGCCGGTTGCGGCGCGGCTGAGGGCGAGAAAGGTCCGCGCGGCGGTGTCGCCGGGAGACGCGGAGACAGCCTTTTCCAGTATCTGACGCGCCTGGGCGTAGCGGCCGCGATGGAAGGCCTCGATGCCGTCGGCGGCGGTTTGCGCTCCCAGCGACGGCGCGATCAGCAGGAGGACGATGCAGCAGCGGCAGCTCAAGGGTGTGTTAGTGGCCGGCATCGTCCAGCACCAGATCAAGATCGCCGAAACGATGGCGCAGCTTGGCTTCGATCATGCGAAAACCGAGAGCCGGAGGCGCTCCGGGCGCGATCCGCACAGACGGCGCCAGCCGCTCGGAGGAAGGCGTCGCAATCTCGACGATCTGCCCCGACGCTGCGACCTGATCGACAAGGCCGGCCGTGCGCTCGTCCAGTGCGAAGAGCATCAGCAGGCAAAGGTATCTCATCGGCTCTCCAGTTCGCGGAGCGCATTGGCCGCCGCCGCGCTATCGGGCTTGCGCTCGAGCAGCCGGTGCATCGCGTCGCGCGCTTTTCCGCGTTCCCCCAGCTTCACATAGATTCTGCCCAAGTTCATGTACAGAAGCTCTTCGTCGGGCGCCACGCTGATGCCGTATTCGAAAGCGGCCACCGCATCGTTCGGCTGACCCATTTGCGAATATAATACTCCGAGGTTGTTGATCGCGCCAGCATAATCCCGCCGCAGCGTGATGGCCTTCTCGAACCACGCCTTGGCCGCAGCATTCCGGCCTTCACGCGCGGCCAGCATTCCGAGCTGGTTGGGAGCCTCGGCATCCTTCGGATCGACTTCCAGGGCGCGCTGGAACAGCTTGGCCGCGGCGCCCGCATCGCCGAGTTGCGCCTCTGCTTCCCCGGCGTTCACCAGCGGATACGCCGCTCTGGGCAGCAGTTCGATGGCGCGCCGGTAATTCCGCAACGCGGCTTGCAGGTTGCCCGCGCCCAACTCCACGCCACCCAGGTTGTTCCATGCCTCTCCCAGCGCGGGATTGGCGGCAACTGCACGGTCCAAGGACGATCGCGCTTCGGGCAGGCGGCCGCCGTCGAGATGAATCTGGCCGATGGCGTTCAACGCCTTGTCGTTCTTCGGCGCCTGGCGGACCACTTCCTCCAGATACGGAAGCGCCTGTTCGGGATAGCCCGCCTGATAAAACGCCGCGCCCAGCTTGAAATAATTCCGGCGCGGCAGGCCGGCGTAGTCTCCGGGAAACGGCAGCGCGAGACGCCGGCGATCGCGGTCCTCGATGCGCTTCAGGTCCGCCGCAAGCGTCGCGGCATCCGGCACCGCAGCATAGAGCTTGTGGACGCGCTGCCGGCCGTCGATGAGGAGCACGAGCGGCAGGGTCAGATCGGTTCGCCAGTCGAGCAGATACCGGCGGAACAGCGCGTAACCCGCCGCCACATCGGGCGGCTCCGCCCGGAGATTCACGATGTCGATATCGCCGCGCAGGTCCGGCGCCTCACCCTCGCCGACGTACAGTAGCCCGGGACCTTGGCGCTGGTCCGGCAGCGGAACGGGCTCGAGCAGCCAGGTGTCGTGGGTTCTCGGCTGGTTATCAGGGGTGAGCACCAATGCGCTCGCTGCCTCCGGAATGGCGCGGCGGGCGAATGCCTCGCGCTTCAGTTCGGCGGACCCCTCGGTGATGTCGTAACGGTAGCCGGCGGCCAGGTTGTGGAACTCCTGCCGCTCCCCGGACGGCCACAGAATCCGGAGATTCGACACTTGGGCGGCGGCCCCTAGTCCGAAGTGGAGCGTCTTAGTGTGCTGCGAGAGATAGCCCGACCCCGCCTGGAGAAAACGGACCGCCGCATCGGCCTCGACCCTCGCGCCGATGGCATCGCGGTTCGACTTCGTGCCGGCGAGACGGATCGCGATCGATTTTCGGCCGCCCGTGGACTCGTTGTGAAAGGCCTTCACTTGCGGCGCTAGCCGGCTCTTCAGCAACAGATCGGGATTGCCGTCGCCGTCCAGGTCCGTGACGGCGAAGGCGCGGCTGTCCAGCGCGCAATCGAGGCCGCTGATGCCCGAGGCGTTGTAATAGCGGCCATTCCGCCGGACATAGAACACGTTGGGCTCGCGGCCATTCCAACTGTAGTCTTCGCGGATGAGCTGGTTGATGGCGTTCCAGCCCTTTTCGTATGCCTCCGAACGCTCTTGCGTGGTGGGCGATTTCGCCACCACCTGCCGCCAGAAGAAACTCATCAGGTCGGTTTCATTCGGGCCGGTCAGCATGCCGCAGGTGACGTAAATCTCGGGCGCGCCGTCGTTGTCGAAATCGTGAGCGTCGGCGCACCACGCCCAGCGGCCCATTTCCACCTGCTCCCGAGGCGACGTCTCCGCGAACGTCCCATCGCCGCGATTGCGGTACAGCGAGTTGCCCTTGGTGTGGCGCCGGTACGCCTCGCGCAACTCTTCATCCGCCGCGGGACGGAACGCGGGGTCGCGCGTCACGCGCTGCCCGGCATCGCTCCACATATTGGAGACGTACAGATCGGGCCGGCCATCGCCGTCGTAGTCGAACCAGGCGGCGCTCATTCCCGGGCCGATGTCCTCGACGCCCGCCGCGGGCGCCACGTCCTCGAAACGGCCGCTGCGATTGCGGTACAGGTTGTGCCGTCCGAAGTCGTTGGCCACGTAGAGGTCGGGCCAGCCGTCGCCGTCGTAGTCGCACCAGGCCGGCGCGAAGCTGAACCGGTTATTGTTCTGGTTCAGGCCGGATTCCGTGGTGGCATCTTCGAACGTGCCCGATCCATCGGCGGCGAGTCGATTTTGAAACAGGAAATTGGGCGGGCCGTTCCGCGCGTCGTGATAGGGGACCGGGTAGCGATACTGGTCCTCGCTCTGGAAATAGGTGTAGGTGCACAGGTACAGATCGAGCCGGCCGTCGCGATCGGTATCGGCGGCGGACATCCCGGTGAAACTCCCCTGGGGATCGGAGCGGAAGTGAAACGCGTCGGTTCGGAGCGCGAAGGTCCCATCGCCCTGATTGAGAAACAGGACCGGCCCCGAGGCGCGCAGGACCACCAGGTCCTGCCGTCCGCTGTTGCGGAGATCCAGGAACAGCGCGCAGGAGGTGTCGTCCAGCAGGCCCACGCCGGCTCTGGCGGTGATGTCTTCAAACCGGCCGTCGCGAAGTTTGTAGAGGCGGTTGGGCAGGCCGCCGGGCTGGCACACGTAGACCTCGTCGACGCCGTCGCCATCGAGATCGCCCGCGGCGATTCCGTTGCTGCCGTAGATGTCGATGCCCGAGGCCGGGTCCAGACGCGCGCGCCAGTACGGAACTCCGCGCAGCATCTGCTCGCGGAAGGATTCCGAGCCGCCGAACATCTCCGCGGTCACATCGCGGAAGAGAGGGCGCGCGGCCCGCGCCAGCGTTTCGCTGACCGGCCGGAACTCCACGAGCTGTCCTTCCTTCCACGTCTGCTTCCAGACGCCCACGCGATACTCGGTGCCGGCTGTCGTGGCGCTCTCGATTTCGTACCGCACCATGTTGCCGGGCAGCACGAAATATCGCGCTCGGCGAATCGCGCCGAGCGAATCGAGCCACTTGCGCAAGCCCGGCCCGAACTCGCCGGCCGCGTCGAATTCCGCTTCGAAGCAATCGCCGCTCACCGCGCGATAACGCGCTGGCAATGGCGAAGACCCGTGGAAGTCCGCCGCCAGCGGCAACGCGCCTGTCTCCGGCAGCCGCCGCAGCAGGCCGGCGATCTCCATGGCGGTTTTCTCGCCTGGAAATTCGTCGTTGCCGGGCAGAATATACGGGGCCAGCGTTTCGTGCGGGCTCGCCTTCCGGAATCGCACCGGAAACGGAGCGGCGGCCGAATGCCGGAATGGCAGAAAACCGGCTGCCGCAAGACTGCCGATAAATTGACGGCGGTTCATTTCAGACGCCCAGCCACTCCTTCAAATGCTGAAACACCGCCGGAAGTTTCAGCGGGCCGGACGCGGCCATCAGCGGAAAGTCCGCGGGCGCAACCGCCAGCATCTCCTCCATGCCGTCGCCGGCAAACAGGTAGGCCGTGTTGGTCCGGTATTCCGCGTACTTCTCGAACTCCTGCCAGACGTACTGGTAGAACATCTCGAGGTCGACGTAAGAGCCCAGCGTATCCATCTGCGACGGAATCGGGCTGGTGGTTTCCTGATCGGCATAGATGAGAAGGCTGCTGAACGGTTTCACCTTGTTGCGGATGCCGAATCCCACCAGCGCCACCGAAGGCCGCGCGCGCCGCACGGCTTGCACGGTGGCCCATTCCACGAAGGTGTTGTTGATCAGCAGTGTGCCGTTGCCGCTCAGCAGAATCGCGCGGGCGAACTCGGCCAGGATGGGGTCCTTCGCTACGTCCCCTTCAGACGCCAGAATCTTCATCTGCTTGAGCCGCGCGCTCAGCTGCCGCGGACCGGGGACCTCTTGCGCCTCCACCACGCTCCTCACTTCGCCCATGAGCCGCTTGCGGTACGGTTCGAGCGCGGCGTAGCTGTATTTGACGACCGGCGGGCCGGCGGCCCCGAGACCGGAGATCCCCGCGCCGGCTTCGACGATCCACGATGTATAGGCGCCGCCCTTCTTGCCCGCTGCGAACAACTGCGCGATAGTCGGCGTGGCGCGGCCCTGCGGCTCGCCGGTCAGCAGCAGCGGCAGAAAGTCCTCCGCGCGCTCCGGGACCTCGATCGCCAGCCGCTTGCCCCTGCCCTGGAGCCGCGTCCACATGCGGCTCGGATCGGCGGGCAATTGCGCCGGGGCGGCGACGATCACCAGCCGCGCGTGCCCCGCGCGCGCGATCTCGGAATCGAGCGCCGGATCGAGTTTCGCAAATGCCTGGGCCACCGCAGCGCGCCACTCCGGATAATGCGGATTGCGGTTGAGAAAATCCACCTGCTTCAGGCTGAACTGGCCTTTTGGGAAGGTCTTCTCGTTCACCCCCATCTGGCGCTCGACGTCGCGCAAGGGCCGAAACAACTGTTCCACGGCCTGGGGGCTCGACCGGTCGAGCATCCCGAACAGCCGCTCGTAGTAGCCGCGCTCGGCGGGAAACAACAGGTCCCAATCCTTCATCTGGTCGAAGCAGAACGCCGAGAAGGAAAGCGGCAGGCGGTCCAGCAGGCCCTTGTCGAGCAGGGTCTTGAGCGCCGGCGAAACCTGGGGAGTGTCAGGCATCAGAGCAACAGCTCGCGCATGGGCGTGCCTGCCATCCCGGGAGCCTTGACGCCCAGCAATTCCGCCGCGGTGGCGGCGACATCCACGTGATGGACGGTGCGGTCCGTCTGGCCGCGCGGCACGGCGGCCCCCATCGCCAGCAGCCACATGTTGCGGCACGACGGATCGCCGCTGCGATGATTCAGGAACCCGTTGGCGGTGTTCTGATCGCCGTCGCGGCCGAGCTCCGGAAGCACCAGCATGGTGGTCTTGCCGCGGTAGTTTGCGTTCGCCTGGATTTCTTCCCACAGCATGCCGGTAAGGCGGTCCGTCCTGGTGATCGCATTGAGGTACAGGGAGTACGATCCCCAGTGCGCCACGTCCATGTCCCAGAAGTTGACCAGGATCAGCCGCGGCGCAAACTCGCGCATGATTTCGCGCGTGATGAAAAAGGTCAGCTCGTCCCCCGACGTCGGAGCTTCCGGCCCGTTGATGTACTCCACCAGGCCGCGCAGCAGCGTTTCGCGGACCTGCCGGTCGAGCTTGCGGCCGGCCTGAAAAATAGTCCAGCCGATACCCTCGTACCCTTCGCTCAAAACACCTTCGAGCCGCCGCAGCACATCCTCGCGATCGGCGACGCCGCCCGCGGTCCCTTTCTTCACCACCTCCTGCACCGCTTCGAGCAGCAGTTGCTTGGGAAGCACGACGTTGGCGCCGTACGGTTGTCCGAAGGCGCGGTCCGAGCCGCAGCCCATCGAGGCGAAGCTCTTGTTGGTCGCGACCGCCCAGGCGTCCAGCGGCCCGGCACCGGTCTGCTTGCGGAAGTGCTCGAATAAGGTCGGTCCGGCGGGAGGCTGGAAGCCGAAATCGTCCACGCGCTGCCAGTTGCCGGTCAGGATGCTCGCCGTGGAGTTGAAGTGCGAGAGCACGCCGGAATTGACGCAGGAGTTGAAAAAGTGACCGTCGGGACGCATCGCGACGAGGCGGGGAATGTTGTGCAGTCCTTCCGGCGCGAAGGTTTCGGAGTAACGTACGCCGCCCCCGAACGTCACGATGATGACCTTGTTCGCGGAGCGCTGAGGCTCTTGCGCGCGGAGCCAACCCGGCAGAATCCGATTGGCGATCGACAGCCCGGCCAGTTGGACGAAACGCCGTTTCGACAGGCTCGGCACCTCAGTACTCCGTGATCTCGCCGCCGCTGATTTTACGGCGGACGCTGGCCCCGAGATCGAGCGGATGATCGTAGCCGGATTTGATTTCGCCACCTGGCGAGTAATAAGGGCCGATGTCGCAGGCCATGCTGCCCTTGCCTTCCGCGACGAATTCGATGGACGCGATAAGCTTCGCCGACTTGTAGCCGTAACGGGCCGGATCGATCAGGCGCAACGGCGCGCCGTGGCGGTCCGCCAGCGGCTTGCCGGCCATATCGAGGGTCAGCAACACTCGCGGGCTCAGCAGGTCCTCGATCGAGAAGTACTCGTACCATTTATCGGCGCAATCGATGCGCACGGCCCTGGCGGTCTTCAGCGGCTTGGCGATCTCCATCAGGTGTCCGAAACGAAAGCCGCCCCAGGTGGTCCGCGCCGACCAGCACTGCACGCATTTCATCCGCGAGTCTTGCGACTCTTGCGGCAGACGCCGGAGCTGCGCGAGCGACAGGGACTGCGGCTTCTCCACCAAGCCGTGGACTTTCAACTGATAACCGGCGGCGTCGACCGGCGGGACCGGGTTGTACCACATGAGGCGGAAGCCGAATTCGTCAGGCTCGTCGCTGGGCAGCAGCAGCTTGCTCTTCTGGTCGTCGGCGTACAAGCTGGCGGCGGAAGCGGCGGCGGCGGCTAGAAAACGGCGGCGGTCCATGGGCAGCCTCATTTTATACGCCAATGCTGCACACTTTCAAGCGGGCCCCGCCGGCCGGCCGTGGTTTTGGTCACTCTGCCGTTACGGCAGCTTAGAACGTCAGCCGGAGCGAGAACTGCAGGTGGCGCTCGGTTCCCGCCACGCTGCTGGTGATTACGCCGAAGTTGCCGTTTCCTCCGTAAGCCCTGGAATCGCCCAGATTCGCGTCAGGGTTGTTGAGGATCGCGAAGTTGCCGAGATTGACGGCCTCCCCACGGAACTGAACATTAAACCGTTCCGTAAGCCTGAAATTCTTGAAGATCGAGAAGTCCAAGGTCTTGGTGGGCGGGCCGGTAAGCGTCTGCAGGCCAACGTTGCCGCCTGTCGCGATGCCGGCAGCCTGATTCGAGAATGCGACAGTGTAATTGCTGGTATCGAACCACTCGTTAGGAGTGCGTCCACCGGAAGGGGCCACGTTGCCACTGCCGCTGAAGCCGGCAACGTAGTCGGGCATACACTTGCTCCACACGCCGTGGCAACTGGTGCCCGACATGGTGAAGGCATCGCCAGTCCGCAGGGTGAGGATGCCGTTCGTCTGCCAACCGCCGACGATCAGGTCGGCAACGCGGTTCATGCTGCTGCCGAATTGCTTGCCTCTGCCGAACGGCAATTCATAGTTGAAGCCGGTGGTAAAGTTGTGCCGGATGTCCCATGAGGCGCTGGCATAGGAAGCGGTAAAGTTAGTCTGGTTCAGTATCGCCGAATCGCCGCTTAGCGGTGTATTGCCGTCCGCCAGCGCGTGACTCCAGACGTAAGCCGTCTGGAACGATAGCCCGTGAGAGAAGCGCTTCTGCAGCTTCACGGAACCGGCAGCGTAGTTGCCGACGCCGAAGGACGAAGTCATCGAGAGGCCGTTGCCGACCGACTGGCAAGTCGGACACGTAGGCTGAATCTCCTGCAAATTCGCCGAACTGATCGCGGTGTTGAAAGTGCCGAGATTCGGGTACGGATCGGAGTTCCAGAGAATCACCTGGTGCGCCTGATGGTTGCCCTCGTAACCGACTTCGAGAGCCATGTCGTGTGGCAACTCGCGCTGGATCACGAAATTCCACTTATGCACCAGTGGATTGCGGAAATCGGGCTGCACGCCCCGCATGGAAACGCCCGCGTTCAGTGTGAACGGACTTGCCGGATATCCACCTGCAAGGCCGCCCGGGAAGAAATCACAGTTGAAACACTGCGGTTGGCTCACACCTACATAGGTGCTGTTGCCCTGGTAGCGGGTCAGGTTGACGGTTTCATTGAACGGCACGCCTTCACCGCGGTTGGGGCTGCCGCCCTGGTTCTCTTCGCCGCCGTAGAAGATGCCGTATCCAATGCGAATCACGGTCTTCTCGAGAACCCGATACGCAATGCCGATGCGTGGTCCGAAATCAAACTTATCCCACGGGACCATGTAATTCGAAACGTGGCAGCGGTCTACAGTCACAGCCGGGAACAGCGCCCCGAAGTTCGGAGGCAGGGGGTCGTTACAGTTGTTGCCCTGCGGGATGTAGAGGGTGTTGTTCTGCAGGTTGAAGTTCGCCTGCCGGCCCCATTGCTCGCCGATCGGCGACCACAACTCATAGCGGACGCCGAGGTTCAGTGTCAGTTTCGAGGATACCTTCCAGTCGTCCTGAGCATAACCCGCGTAGGCAACCTTCTGCGACGAAACAAAGTTCGTGGTCGAAATGGCGCCGCTGTCGATAACGCCCAACAGAGCCGAGGCTATTGAATCGCCGGTCAGTCCGCTTACACTCTGTCCATTCGAGGCAGCGTTGCCCGACGGGAACGCGGTCTCGTTGTTGCTGAAACCGAGATTGCCGTGAGGATCGGGAACCTGGAAGAACGGGAACTTCACGGAGCGGAATTCGAAGCCGAATTTATAGGCGTGCGCACCCTTGCTGATCGCGACGTTCTGCACGAGGTCCCACACGTTGTTGAATTCCTTGGTCGGAACCCAGTCGGTGGCGCCGATTGTCGGATAGCCGTTGCCGAAACCGGTCTGCGGGAGTCCGCCGTTATTGGCAGTGGCGGTCGTGGGGTCGTAGCCGCCGATGCCGAACTGCGTGAACAGGTCGGTACCCGGGTTAGCTCCGATGCGCGACGTGACCAGGCGCGTGAAGCCGACGCGGCTTTCCGTCACCAGGCTTGGGCTCCAGACGCGGGTATAACTCATCTGCGCGTTGCGGCTGAGGTCGATTTCGCCGGCGCCGTTGAAGCCCGTATCGTCGAGAGCGCCCGGGAGCGGAGCGCCGTCGGTCTTGGAAGTATTCGACCAGCTCAAAGATCCGAACAGGCTGTCCTTATCGCTGAGGCGATAGTCGACGCGGCCGTCTCCCTGATCGGTGACCAGGCCTCCCACCGTGTTGTAGAAGTAATCGTTGGTCGGCGCATTGCCGGTAATCACCGCCTGATTGGGACTCGGATAGAGTTGCATGATCTTGGACCACGCGGGATCCATTCTGCTGGCGGGAATGATGTTCCCGGGGAACTGGGTACGCGACACGGGGATCTGGAAGCCGGCGGAATTCGTCTGGTAGGTGGTCGACAACGGATCGTAGACCGCGCCCTTCTGGATTGTGATCGGAGCGCCGTTGACGTCGGTCCCGGTATAGGACGGCCCCAGGAGGCTGGTGAAATCGCCGGTCTTGAACGCCCCAGTGGGAATCGTTGTGTATCCCGAGTAGCCGAGATTGGTGACTGAACCGCCTGAATCGGCGATGCGCGTTCCCTGGTAGTCACCGAACATAAACAGCCTGTTCTTCCTGATCGGGCCACCGGCCGTCGCGCCGAACTGGTTCTGCACAAACGGTCCGCGCGGTTGGCCCGCACGATTGTTCGTCCACGTATTCGCATCCAGATCCTTGTTCTGGATGTATTCGAACAGGCTGCCGTGCAGTGCATTAGTACCGGACTTGAGGGTCACGTTCATCACGCCACCGGCCGCGCGGCCATATTCGGCGTTGTAGCCGTTGGTCAGAATGGTGATTTCGCCGACGGCTTCGACCGACGGTCCGATCGCATAAGACGTCTGATTCAGGAAGTCGATGGTGTTGATGTTATTGTCGACGCCGTTCAGCAGGAAGTTATTCTGGCCGTTCGAACGAACGCCGTTGGCGGAGAAGCCGCCGTTAGCGGAATCGCGCGCGCCCGGTTCGGCGGGCACAACGCCTATCGAGAGACGCGCGAGATAGGTTAAATTGCGTGTCCCACCCAACGGAACGTCTTCAATGGTCTTGCTGTCGAGCGCCGCGCCGACCTGAGTGCTTTCGGTCTGGAGCAGAGGCGTGGTTGCCGCCACTTCGACGGTTTGGCCTATATCGCCGACGGTGAGAGTGATGAGGATACCAGTACGTTCACCGGCTGTCAGGAGTATGTCCTTCTGTTCGGCCTTCTTGAACCCGGGCGCGCTGACGCTGACGGTATAGGTGGATGGTTTCAGCGCCGGGCGAACAAATTCACCCAAGGTGTTGGTAACAATCGAATACGCCTCACCCGTGGCGACTTCGGTGATGGTCACAGCCGCGTTGGCAACGGCGCCGCCTGAAGAATCGGTAATCGTACCGGCAAGGGTCGAAAGATCGCGTTGCGCAAACATTGCGCACGCACAAAAAAGAACTAGCAGGGCGGCTCGGAGCCCCGTGAAGCAGCGATACATATCCCCTCCTCTTCTACGTGGGAAGATCGGACTTTGATGGATACTATCACTATCAAAACCGGGAATCAATAGGTTTTCGCGTTAAAAGTGGGGCTTTCGTCTGGTGTCTCAGTTGTGACACGATGAATCGGCAAGCTATGAATCCTGGAAGATTCAGCTCTTGACGAGCGGACTCCGGACCGGCGTAGAATCGAGGTTCCATGGTAATTCCTCCCCCGCTTGCGGTGGCGCTGTTGCTGGGCTTGCCTGCGCTGGCCCAAACCAATCCCGGGACGGTTCCAGGAAATGTATACATAGATACAAAGATCTGTGCAACGTGCCATCGAGACATCGCGGCGAACTACTTGCGCACCGGAATGGGCCGGTCGTTCTTTGTACCGGGAACCGCCAACAAGGTTGAGGACTACGCGAAGACTCCCGAATACTACCACGCCCTTTCGGACAGCCACTATGCGATGACTATCCGAAACGGCCAATATTTCCAGCGCCGCTGGCAACTAGATGCCGGCGGCAAGGAGATCAACGTGGAAGAACTGAAGATCGATTACGTAATGGGTTCGGGAAACCATGCGCGGTCCTATCTGCACCGGACCGAGCGCGGCATGCTGATCGAGCTGCCACTCGGCTGGTATCCTGACAAAGGCGGGGAATGGGGCATGGTGCCCGGGTCCGACACCGAACATCCGCAGACCCGCAGGTTCGTCTCTTATAAGTGCATGTTCTGCCATAACGGCTATCCGAACATCCCTGCCGCCAACCAGGCGCCCGGTAGTGAGCCCGTGTTCCTCGGGGAACTTCCGGAGGGGATCGATTGCCAGCGATGCCACGGTCCAGGAGGCGAGCATGTTCGGACCTCCGGCCGGGCGAGCGTGGTGAATCCGGCGAGTCTCGGTCCCGAGCGGCGGATGGAGGTGTGTATGCAGTGCCACCTCGAAACGACCAGCGGGCGGATTCCGGCGGTGCTCCAGCGATTCGATCGCGGCACGTTTTCGTATATTCCTGGACAGCCCCTGGTGGATTTCGCGATTTCCTTCGACCACGCGCCGGGCACCGGGCACGAAAGCAAATTCGAGGCGGTAAGCTCGGTTTACCGGCTGCGGCAATCGCGCTGTTTCCTCGACAGCGGCGGAAAATTGGAATGCGCCACTTGTCACGATCCGCACCGGATTCCGCGCGGCGAGGAGGCGGTCCGGCATTATTCCAAGGTTTGCCTACAGTGCCATACGTCGACGCATCCGGCCGGAGTAGCAGCCACAGTGGTTGACTGCGTAACGTGTCATATGCCGAAGCGCCGGGTGGACGACGCTCCTCACGTGATCATGACCGATCATCTGATCGAGCGGCGCGCGCCCGCCAACGCGCTCCTCGAATTCGCGGAACGTCCGGCGGAGGAGTATCACGGAGAGGTGGTGCCTTACTATCCTTCCCCGCTGCCCGAGACTCCGCAAAACGCTTTGTACCGCGCGGTGGCGCAGGTGGGGCTGGGAAACAACGTGGCGTCCGGGCTGCCGGAACTGGTGCGGCTGATCGATGAAATCAAACCGCAGGAGGCGGAGTTCTACATGGTCCTGGGCGACGGCTGGAAGAGCGCAGGAAAGCCACAAGAGGCCGCTCGCGCCTACCGGCGGGCGTTACAATTGAAACCCGATTCGGCCCGGGCGATGCGCGCGCTCGCCGCGGTGGACGAGCCGCTCGCCGAACAGATTCTCGCACGCGCGGTTCAGATCGCGCCCAACGATCCGGAATCGTGGTTTCGATATGGAGTGCTGACATCCTCGGCGGAGAGGATTCAGAAGGCCATTGCGCTCGATCCGTGGCTTCCGGATCAATCTCGCAGGCTGGCGGAAGTGAGCCATTCGGAGCCGGCGCTGAAGGATGCCCTTCGAACCGATCCCTTCGACGACGCGGCATGGGACCTGGGTGGCCGGATCCTGTCGGAGAAGGGAGAATTCCCGGAGGCATTTTTCGACTTCGAACGCGCGATCAAGCTTCATCCGTACGGCCCGTACCTGTACGATTACGCCCTGGCGCTGGCACGCGCCGACCGTTTCGACGACGCGCAAAACGAAGCCGAAATGGCCGTGCGCGCGGACGCGGGCCTCGTCGAGGCACACGAGCTGCTCGGCGGACTTCACGCAAGAAAGAAGGAACTGAGGGAAGCGGCCCGGGAATATGCGGCGGCGCTGGCGCTCGCGCCCGACCTGGCGCGCGCCCAGTTGCGCCTGGGAACGGTGCTCGCGGCCGAAGGCGATAAAGATGGAGCGGCGGCCCAATTCCGCGAGGCAGCGAAGGGTAACGATGCCGCGGTTGCCCGACAGGCGGCACAGGCGCTGCGGGACATGGGAATGCGATAACCATGCGTTTCTTCTTGCTCGCGGCGATGCTCGCCGCCGTCGCGGAGACCCCGACAGTCCGCTTCATCGACATCGCCGCCGAATCGGGCCTCACCGTTCCCAACACTTTCGGCGGCAAGGACAAGAAAGATTCCATCCTCGAGAGCACGGGCAACGGCGCGGCGATCTTCGATTTCGATGGCGATGGCGCCAACGACATCTTCATCGCCAACGGACCGCCGTCGCGTTCGGAGTTGTACAAGAACGACGGCGCCGGGCACTTCACCGAGGTCGGCCGGCAGGCGGGTCTGACGCGCACCGGTTGGGCGCAGGCGGCCTGCGTGGGCGATATCGACAACGATGGCCATCCCGATCTTTTCGTAACCTATTACGGCCACAACAGCCTTTACCGGAATCTCGGAAACGGCAAATTCCAGGACATCACCGAGCGTGCCGGCCTGCCGGTAAGCGGCACGCGCTGGGGATCCGGCTGCGCTTTTATCGACTACGACCGCGACGGACTGCTCGACATCTTCGTGGCCAATTACGTGGATCTCGATCTGGCGAACGCTCCCAAACCCGGCAGCAGCAAGAATTGCGAATGGAAGGGACTGGCGGTGTGGTGCGGGCCGCACGGCCTACCGCCGGCGCACCCTGCGCTCTATCACAACAACGGAGACGGGACGTTCACCGACGTTTCCGAGAAGGCTGGCATTCTCGCGCCCGGCGGACGATACGGCCTGGGCGTGGTCACGGCGGATTTCGATAACGATGGCTGGCCCGATATCTATGTCGCCTGCGACCAGACCCCAGGCCTGCTCTATCGCAATCGGCACGACGGGACCTTCGAGGAGCGCGGCGATGCGGCGGGCGTCGCGTATAATGCCGATGGCCAGTTGCAGGCCGGCATGGGTATCGCGGTGGCGGATTACGACGGCAACGGCTTTCTGGATATCGCCAAGACCAATTTCTCGGGAGACCGGCCTTCGCTTTACAAGAACGAGGACGGCAATTTCCTGGAAGACGTCTCCGAAATGGCCGGCCTCGGGCGCAATCATCTTCTGGGCTGGGGCGTTGCGTTTCTCGATGTGGACGAAGACGGGTGGCCCGACCTGGTGATGGCGAATGGGCACGTCTATCCGGAGATCGAGCGGTCGCCCATCGGCGAAACATATCGCCAGAAGACGCTCCTTTACCGGAATCTCGGCAACGGGCGGTTCGCCGATATTACCGAATCGGCGGGACCGGGATTCGCGCCGCGCAGGCCGTCGCGCGGGCTTGCCATCGGCGATCTGGACGGCGACGGCAGGCCGGAGATCGTTATCGTGAACATGAACGATAAGCCCACGCTGCTCAAGAACGTCGGGCTGCGGCAGAATGCGATTGCCATTACGCTGACGGGGACACGGTCGAATCGGAGCGCGATCGGCGCGCGGTGCACGGTGGAAGCGGGTGGCCGCAGGCAGATTGCGGAAGTGGTGAGCGGCGGCAGCTACTTTTCGCAGAATTCGTTCACGCTATATTTCGGGCTTGGCAAATCGGAGAAGGCGGATCGGATCGTGGTGCGCTGGCCGGCGGGCGAGACGCAGGCGTGGACCGGTGTGTCCGCCAATCGCACTATCAGTTTGACCGAAGGCAGCGAGACGGTCGCAAGCCGTGCCTGGGTGAAGCGTTCAGTGCAATAGATTCACGCCGCGTCATCGAATGGCTTCCTGAGCCTTGATCAGCTCCGCGTGTTTTTCCCGTTCGGCCTGGGCGGCCTGGTGCTTGCCGATGCGGTCGTAATCGCGCGCCAGGCGGTAGTGCGCGGCTGGATCCGACGGAGCAAGCTCCGCCGCCCGCTCGAATTCCGCAGCCGCGCCGTCGAAGCGCTGCAACCGGTCCAGCACCGTCCCCATTTCAAAGTGCGCCGATGCGTCGCCGGCATTCATGGCGATCGATTTCTGAAGCAGGCGCATCGCCGTCTCCGGCGAGAGCGACTGCGCATCCAGGGCTTTGGCGTGCAGCAGATACCCCGCGGCACTGGCGGGATGCGCCGATTCGTACTCGGCGAACCGCTCGGTCACCCGCGGCAAGCGGCTGGGAATCTGATCCAGAATCCTGCCGAGGAAGGTGTAAGGCTGTTCCGTTTCCGGCGCAATTTCGATGGTGCGCAGGAAGGCGTCCGCGGCATCGTCGAATCGTCGCAGCCCGTAACAGGCCACCCCCATCGCGAGTTCGAGTTGGGCGCTGTTCGGCAGCCGCGCCGCGGCTTCCTCGAGAATGACGGCGGCTTCCGCGAACTTCTGCTGGTCGAGCAGCGGCCGGGCAGCTTCGAAATAAAGCCCTGCGGCGCGTTCGCGAGCATCGCCGCTTTCCGGAGCCTTCGCGGAATACTTCACCGCCGCCTGCGCGGCCTTCAGGGTTTGATTGGTTTCCGAATAGTAAATTGCCAGTCCCTGGAGTACAGCGGCGTCCTCGGGGGCGAATGACGCCGCTTTGCCCGCGGCATCCTCGGCCTCGGCATCCTTGTGCAGTCTCCAGTATGTCTGGGAGAGCGCGACCCAGACGCGGCCATCGCGCGGCGCCAGCCTGCTCGCCGTTTCCAGATTGGTTCGCGCCGACGCGAGATCGCCGCGCTGGAGAGCTGTCAGGCCGGCTCGAAACAAATCGTCGGACGAGGCGGAAGCCGCGAGCAGCAATAGCAGGGCGGGAAGCACTACTTTGTCGCACCCATCAGCTTCTCCATTTGTCCAAGCTGATCCTTCACCTGCGCCAGGTCCGGCGCATTTGGCGCGAGTTTCATAAATGCCGTCAACTCCGCGGCCGCACCTGCGTAGTCCTGCTTCTTGGCAAGCACCAGTCCCAGCAGATAGCCGGAGCGCGGGTTGGCGTGGCCCGGATCCAGTTTCACAGCCGCACGCGCGCTTTTCTCCGCCGCGTCGTATTTCCCCAGGTTGTAGTTGGCGACGCCGTCGGCGTACCAGGCCTGCGGAAAGTCTACCGGATCCAGTTCGACAGCGCGATCCAGGTAGTTACCGGACTCCTCCCATTTCGCGTCCCTCGCGGCGAGGAGACCGAGTTCCACGTACGGCGCGACCAGCGCCGGATCGGATTCCATTGCGGCCATCAGAGCGGCGCGCGCCGGTTCGATGGATTGCCGATCGAGGCGCAGTTTACCCAGGTTCACCCACGCGTCGGCGTACTTGGGATAGACCGCGACCGCCTTCTCGAAATCCTTCGCGGCATCGTCAGGCTTGTTTTTCAACAGAGACTGCAGGCCGTGCTCGTAGGCTTTCCTCGCCTCTTTGGGAGCCAACATCGATGTGACGCTGATGGACGATCCTGCGACACCAGCGATGCGGCGGATGACGATCATGCCGACATCCGGATTATCGCCAGTCCGGCGATTGAACAGGTTGATCTTGTCGGACGTAAACCCCGCCACGTTCGCCCGCAATTCGCAGTTCATCATGCGGCTCCCGAATGGATCGGTAGCCAGGGCGTTCGCGCCGCCGGCGGATTGAGAACTGCCGAATCCGGTGAAGCTGGAAGTGCGGCCAGAGCCGGCGTCGGAAGCATCGGTGACGATCGTATTGCGGTCGCCCCATTGGAAATTGAAGCGCCCCTTGGAATCGGTGTAGGCAACGGTCTTGGACATCCCGCCGCAGACTCTCTGGATCGTGATATTTTGCGGGAGCGCCGCGCCGTCCTCGATGACGACTTTGCCGGAAATATAGATGGGCCGGGAAGTATCGGCACCCCTGGCCCCGCCCCCGGAGCCCAGGCCGGGGTTTGCCTGAACGCTGGTTTGTCCGCCGCTGCCGGTGGTCGGCGTCGTTCCGCCCATTCCCCCGGCGCCGCTGACCTGGGCCGTGAGATTGAGGGGTGCGATCGCCGCGAAGAGAAGAAACAGCACCCGACCCTTCATGTTCGTATCCTCCCGCTGAGTGACCTTGCCCCAATTATGTCATGCCTCTCCCCTGCTGTTCAATTCACCAGCCAGATTGCCCGGATGCCACCGAACTGGCGGCCCAGGCTGGGCGATGCCGGAGGGCCGTTCGCGGGCAGCATGGTATTGAACGGAAGCGCGGGGACGATCCAGAACAGCCAGTGCAGCATCAGCGGCACGGGCTCTTGGCGGCGATGAACGGCAACACGACGCTGACGTTGATTTGTCACCTTCAAGGCCGGCCTGTCCGGCAATCGTGTCATCTCGGTGGCGGGCCGCGACGGCTAGGGTGGCAACAACAGGGACGGGCAAGCCATGGGGACATCGACCGTGCTGTGATGCGGTGCGGCGCTCGGCTGCGCGAACCGCTATACTATCTCTCGGTCGCGTCGAGCGTTTCTGCCGCCGATCACCGGCTGCGCCGCGCCGGAACGGGCGGAGTCCTTAGCCGAGGGAAGCTCTTATGAAGATACTGGTTGTTCTCGTGTTTGCCGTACTGATGGCCGGCTGCTCCAGCGCGCCGGCGCCCCAGCCGGCGGAAACGCACGGTGTGGGGAATATCGTTCGCCTGGATCCCGCGTTCGACGCCCTGGTGCCCCGCGACGCGCAGATCGAAAAGGTCGCCGGCGGATTCCAGTTCACCGAAGGACCGCTGTGGCGGCCGGACGGCCACCTGTGGTTCAGTGACGTGACGGGCAACGTGCTCCGCTCGGTTACGCCCGCAGGCCAGGTCGATGTCCTGATTCCGAATGCGGGCGGCGAGACCAGCGCGCCTCCGGGCTCGTTCATCGGCCCCAACGGATCGGTGGCCGACAAAGACGGTTACGTGCTCCTGTGCCAGCACACCAACCGCCGGATCGTGCGGGTTTCCAAGGACCTGAAGATGACTCCGTACCTCGAGAAGTTCGAGGGCAAACGGTTCAACAGCCCCAACGATCTGGTGTACAAGTCGGACGGCTCGCTGTACTTCACCGACCCGCCGTATGGCCTGCTGAAGCAGGATGACGACCCCGCGAAGGAGCTGAAGTTCAACGGCGTTTTCCTGTATGCCGGCGGCAAACTGCGCGCCGTTATCCAGGACCTGACACGGCCGAACGGCATTGCCCTCTCGCCCGACGAGAAGACGCTTTACATCGCCAATTCCGACGAGAAGCGCAAGGTCTGGATGCGATACGACGTCGCGCCGGACGGCACGGTGTCGAACGGAAAGGTCTTCTTCGACGTGACCGCCGAGAAGGAAGACGGCCTGCCCGACGGCATGAAGGTCGATGCGCAAGGCAACGTCTACGGCTCCGGACCGGGCGGCGTCTGGGTGTTCGCGCCGGATGGCAAGCACCTCGGGACCATCAAGCCCGGGGAGACGCCGGCCAACTGCAACTGGGGCGACGACGGGAAGACGCTCTACATCACGGCCCGCACCAGCGTCTACCGGATCAAACTCGCGGTGGCGGGCGAAAAGGCGCTCTACCAATGACGCGGCAAGGAGGAGTCATGCAACGGCGTTCGTACTTAAAAGCCATGTTGGCCGCCGGGGCCGGATTGGGCGCGGCCAGCGGCCAGGGCGCGCAGAAACCCATCGTTCTTCACGTGGATCTGTCCGTGGATCCGGCCAAGGAGCAGGAGATGCTGCGCAACTTCCACAACGTCTTCCTGCCGGAAGCCGTGAAGCACGAAGGCTACGTCGATGTGAAGATGTGCAAGCTCCGGTCGGCGCTCCAGGGGACCGCGCCCGCCGGTGTCAACTACCGCTTCCAGTTGACCTACCGGAGCGAAGAGCTGCGGCAGAAATGGGTGGCGTCGCCGGAGCACCAGAAGGTGTGGCCGACGATCGAGAACACGCTGAAATCGAAGAGCTACACGGTGCTGCTTTTCGACTCGGCGTAAAGCACCCGGCGCCCTAAATCTCTTTCAGCAGCCACTGCATGGCGTGCTGCTGCACCTTCGCGTACTCGGGGACCCACAAAGCGTGAATCGTGTGGCCCGGCGCGGTGAACACGACTCTTCCGCGGCCGGATTCGAGCGCCCATCCCGCAACCGATTTCGTTCCCAGGCTCTGATAGGTCAAGCCGTCGACGTTCTCCGCCTCGAGCAAAATGTTACGGGCATCCTTGTCGTATTGGACGTAGTGCTGCTCGTCGTTGACCACGAATTCGCCGATGCCACGCGTGATCGGGTGGGCGGCGTTCACGACCCGCACTTTGAACGGCCGCAGCGGCGGGTGCCCGATGTAAGCGCCGCCCATCAGGTCCCGGTAGTCTTCGACGACAAAGACAAATGGCTGCTGTTGTGCATCGCATAGAAGCCTTTGCCCTCGTTGACGAAGTCCTTCAGCGCGGCTGCCTGTTCCTCGGTGAGCCAGTTCTTGGACTGGGGCGCCGGGAACTCGCCGCGGTTCTCGAGATTCTGTTCGTAGTCCGTGTACGCGTCCGGCCCGAGATATCCGCCCGGCCAGATCATCCCGTCGCGCAGGAGAGGAAGACCTGGTAGTCCTTCAGCACGCTCCGCGAAAGCCGTGTGCAGTCGATGGTGTAATCGATCGCGACCTTCAAGGGGTCGAAGACCTTGGCCAGCGCGACTTGTATGTAGTCCGCGTTGTGATAGCGGTCGCCGATGAGGGCCGGCAGGCGGCGTGCCCCCGTTTGCTGGCTGCGTGCGGGGCCGAGGAGGGCCGCCGCAGCCGGGGCCAGGAGGAAACTGCGTCACAACATGCATTCCCAATGTAGCGCCTCTGGCGGCCAACCGCTAAGCTTGAAGGAAATGATTCGGCGACTTCAGCTCGGCGGTATCGTGTGCGCGCTCTCCCTGAACGCGGCTGTGTTCGACGTAAAAACCTTCGGCGCCAGGGGCGACGGCAAGACGCTCGACCGCGATGCCATCAACAAGGCCATCGAGGCGGCCTCCGCGGCGGGCGGCGGCACGGTCGTCATCCCGGCGGGAACCTATCTGTCCGGCTCCATCCGGCTGCGCAGCAACATCACGCTGCAGTTCGACCCCGGCGCCACGCTCGAGGCGGCTTCCGATGCCGCGGCCTACGACGCGGCGGAGCCCAACCAGTGGACCCAGTTCCAGGATTCCGGGCACAGCCACTGGCACAACAGCCTGATCTGGGGCGACGGCGTGGAGAATGTTTCCATCGTCGGGCCCGGCCTGATCTCCGGCAAGGGGATGACCCGCGGCGGAGGGCCCCAAGGGGCCGGCGCTGACAAAACCGTCGCTCTAAAACTGTGCCGCAACGTGACGCTGCGCGACTTTTCCATTTCGCTCGGCGGACACTTCGGCGTCCTGGCCACCGGTGTCGATAACCTCACTATCGACAACCTGAAGATCGACACCAACCGCGACGGCATCGATATCGACTCCTGCCGCAACGTGCGGGTCTCCAACACCAGCGTCAATGCGCCGAACGACGACGCCATCGTGTTGAAAACCAGCTTTGCCCTCGGCTCCCTACGGCCCACCGAGCACGTCACCATCACAAACTGCCTGGTGAGCGGCTACGACATCGGCAGCCTGCTGGACGCCACGTACAAACGGACGCTGGCGCGGGCGCCCGATCGCGACGGACCCACCGGCCGCGTCAAGATCGGCACCGAATCCAGCGGGGACTTTCGGAACATCACGGTCTCCAACGTGGTCTTCGACCGTTCCCGCGGACTGGCGCTGGAGAGCGTCGACGGCGCCCGCATCGAAGATGTGGCGGTCTCGAACATCACCATGCGCGACGTTTCCAACGCTCCCATCTTCATCCGGCTGGGCAGCCGCATGCGGGCGCCGGAAGGCACTCCGATCGGCGCCATCCGGCGCGTCACCATCAGCAACGTGGTGGCCTCCGGCGCGGACCCGCGTTACGCGTCGATCATCAGCGGGATTCCCGGGCACGACGTGGAGGACGTGGCGCTGTCCAACATCCGCCTGCTGTATCGCGGCGGGCTCACGCTCGACCAGGTGGCGAAGCAGCCGGCCGACCTGGTGAACTCGTTCTTCTTCCGGTCGTCGGGAGGTGTCCCGCCTCGCGAGCCGTTCGACACACCCGAGCGGGAGAAGGAATATCCCGAGCCCTCCATGTTCGGCATCGTGCCGGCCTACGGCCTGTTACTGCGCCACGCCCGGGGCATCGAGCTGAGCGGCATCCAGGTGGGATTCATCGAGGAGGACCGCCGCCCCGCGTTCGTTCTCGACGAAGTGAAGGACGTTGCGTTCGACCGCGTGAATGCGCAGAAGGTTCCCGGCGTGCCGTCCTTCGTGATGAAGAACGTGGAAAACGTCGATGTGCACCGCTCGTCGCACATTTCCGACACGCACGTGGATCGCGCCGAACGCAAGGAGATGTAGCGCTACTGCTTCAGCGCCGCGGCGATGGCCTGTTCGGCGAGCGGGCCCATCGCCGCGTACCCGGCGTCGTTGGGATGCAGGCAGTCCCACGTGTACTCCTGGCGAAGGACGCCCTTGTCGTCGAGCATGGCGGACCAGTAATCCAGGTAGATGGTTCTCTCGCGGGCCGCGTAGGTCTTCATCCAGGTGTTCAACTCCGCGAGCTTTTCCATGGGCCGCTTGTCGGTCTGCGGCTGGATGGAATCGCATACCGGCGTGAGCGAGGAAAGCACCACGCGGATGCCATTGGCCCGCGCCAGGTCCACCATCGACATGATGTTGTTGCGAGTCGCATCCGGAGGCACCGGCCCGAGGCTGCCGCCGATGTCGTTCGTTCCGCCGAGAATGACTACCACCTTGGGCTTCAGCGCGATCACGTCCTGCCGGAACCGCAGGAGCATTTGCGGGGTAATCTGGCCGCTGATTCCGCGATTGATATACGGCTTGCCGGGGAAGAACTTGCCGTAACGCCGGCCCCAGAAGTCGGTGATCGAATCGCCCATGAACACCACCCGTTCTTCGTCCGGCTTGGGCGCCGGAACGCTGGCATTCTCCGCCGCGTAGCGTCCTAACGCCGCGGTGTCGCTGGGCGGGCGGCGCACCGGAGCCGGGCTTGGCGGCGGCGCCGGTGGTGTTGTCTGCGCTTGGCTGGCGGCCACAAAAGCGAAGATCAGCAGGATTCGCATAGGTCGATTCTAACCCGGCGGCGGTTCACTTGAGGGGTGGCAGAAGCCTCGCGAGACGTAGCTTACGCTCGAGCTTTTCGTTACGCTGGGAGAGCATGAAAATTTCGGCCGCTCCGCCCCGCCGCATTTCAGCCGTCTTCACCATGCTCGCAGTGCTGGTGATTTGTCAGTCTCCCCGCGGCTCCGCTCAATCGCAAACGCGGCGCGTTGTTTTCGATGGCTTGAAGTCTGAAAACAGGTGGGCGCTGAAGGAGCTGAACCCCGAGTGGCCTTCGGATTGGTCGGGATTCAACTACCTCGTCCTGGAGATCAAGACTTCCACGCCGCAGCGGTTTTCGCTTTGGCTTTACACCGCCTCCGGCCCGCGGCGCATCATGCTCCAGCCCTTCGGCCAGAATGTCTGGCTGCGCGCCTCGGTTCCGCTGCGCTACTTCAAAGGGAAGGACCAATCGGGTTTCGACCTGGCATCCACCAATAATCGCCGGACCGATTCGTTCTGGATGTCGATCTGGGGGCCGTTCGGCGATCTGAACAACGTCGAATCGCTTGGCGTCACGATGGACTATCCCATCGCCAGGCCCACGCTGGAGATACGCTCCATCCAGCCGGCCAGGGAGGATCCCGGCTCCGATTTCCTGGAGGGCAAGCCGGTGCTCGATGAATTCGGGCAATGGGCGCACGCGGACTGGCCTCGCAAGATCAAGAGCCGCGACCAACTACAACAGGAATGGGCCACTGAGCTGAAGACGCTCAAGCCAGGCGCCTTCGGCTATTGCGAATACGGCGGCTACACCCGCACCAAGGCGAAAGCCACGGGCTTCTTCCGAGTCGAACAAATTGATGGCAAATGGTGGTTCGTGGATCCGCACGGCCATTTGTTCTTATCGACCGGGTCGAACGGCCTGAGTGGCCGCGGAGGAGGCGGAGGCCAAGGCGCTGCCCCAACGGCCACGGCCGGCCGGCGCGGCGGCGCGGTCCAGCCGCCGAACGCCGCGGCGAGCCGTCTGGCGCTGCGCCTCGAAGCCTGGGGGTTCAACACTGGCTCCGAAACGATGAAGAAGCCTTACACCGCGTACGTCAACGCGCCGAGTGGGCAGAACACGTTTCTGGGCGTGGCGGATGTGTATTCCGACGAGTTCGCTCGCGGCGTGGACGAAGCCGCCCAAAGGCAATGCGCCCCGCGCAGGGACGATCCGCTGCTGCTGGGCTACTTCATCGGCAACGAACCGCCGTGGGGCGGCCGCGAGAGCGAGGTTGTGAACATGATTCTGGCGGGTCCGGCAACCGCCACGCAAAGCAAGCTCAACCAATTCCTGGCCAAAGGCGACACTCCGGACCGCCGGAAGGAGTTCATCGTCGGAGCGTTCGAGAAGCAGCTCGAGCTGGTCGGCGCGGCGATCCGTAAATACGACCCCCATCACTTGAACCTCGGCATCCGTTTCGGTGGATCGCCCGCGGAGGACGTCCTCGGATGCGCGCGCATCTTCGACGTTTGCAGCATCAATGTCTACGAATACGAGCCTACGAAACAAGTCGAACGCACCGCCCGCATTACGGGACGCCCGGTCCTGATTGGCGAGTTTCACTTCGGCGTGCCGGAGAACGGACTGGGCGCCGGTCTGGTCCAGACGAGCAGCCAGGCGGAGCGCGCGAAAGGATATCGTTATTATGTCGAGCAGGCGGCGGCGCTGCCCGCGTTCGTCGGAGCGCATTGGTTCACCTGGCGCGACGAACCGGTTCTGGGCCGGATGGACGGCGAGAACTACAACATCGGCTTCGTGGATGTGGCCGACCGTCCTTACCCGGAACTGGTCGAGGCGGCCAAGTTGACCCATCGGCGCATGCGCGACGTGCATTCGGGGAGGACGGCGCCGTTCGGCGATCGTCCCAAAGCCTCCGCCGCCGGAACGCCTTCGTCGCCGTGGATCGAGTAGTTCGCTCGAGCGTTTTCCTTCCTCGTTTCCTCCACCGCCAGCGCGGCCGCAATCCTCAGCATCTCCCGGTAGAACGGACGCTCGCGGGACACGCATCCCGAACGCGCTTCCAACTCCAGTTCCCGATCCAGCGGGAGCATTCCCAGCAGCGGCATTTCGCCCAGGTTCCCCCGGATGAACTCCAGGTCCGACACGCCAGCGATCTTGTTGGCCACGGCTTGAATCCGGCGAATGCCAAGGTCGGCGGCGAGGTCCGCCACGCGCGCCGCGGTCTCCAGGCTGGCCCAGCCCGGTTCCACCACTACCAGCATCAGGTCCACGCCTTCGGCGGTGCGCCGCCCCAGGTGCTCGATGCCCGCTTCCATGTCCGCCACGAGATGCTGCCGGTTACGCAGCAGCAGGTGGCTGAGCACTTCGCGCAGCAGGATGTTTTCGGGACACGCGCAGCCGCGCCGGCCGCGCTCGATGGTTCCCATTACCAGCACGCGGACGCCATCCACCACCACTCCGAACTCCTGCGGAATGTCGTCCACCCGCGGGTTCATTTTCAGGAAGCCGCCCCATCCCTCGCCGCCGCCGACTCTCTGTTCGATCAATGCCCTCAGCTTGACCAGGGGAGTGATCGCGGGGCCGCGATAGCCCAACGTCCCCGCCAGGTTGGCGTCGGGATCCGCGTCCACGGCGACTACGGCGTGACCCAGGTCCCACCAGCAGCGGGCCAGAGTTGCCGCTACTGTTGTCTTGCCCACCCCGCCCTTGCCGGTCACCGCGACCTTCACGACCCGATCTCCCATTCGCGGAACGCCTGGCCCGGCATGTGATCCAACTCGCGGGCGATCGGTTCCCGTTTGCTCATTGCAGCCTCAATCCCATCGTAAGGCATCGCTGAGCGCTGACCGGCTCCGCGCACCCGGGCAAGTCACGATGCTAATATTCCGGATACAGTGCCAGATCCGATAAAAGCGCCCGGGACACCGTTGCGATGGCCGGCTGCATGGAAGGACCCGTCCGCGCTGAACCTCCTGAAAGGCGGTCCCTTCGATTCCCTCATCGTCGACCGGGGCGCGGATTTCGAGGCGGTCCGTGCCGCCGCCCTGCAGGCCGGCTTCCAGATCGCCGACACAGGCGCTGCTCCCTCCGGAATCAGGATCATCAAGGGAGAATGGCCCGGAGTGAGGGTTGCCGCGGGCCGCGGCGGCGCCGCATCCGCCGGACCGACCGGCGTCCCATGGGTCGACTCCAACGGCTGGAACATACGCCTCTCCGCGGCGCTCCACCCGGAATCCGCCGTCTGGGTGGAAGCATCTCCGCCGCCCAACGCCCGCCTGACCGCCGCGTCCTACCTGATCGCCATCGCCGACAGCGGCGCATACGGCGGCCGGTGGATCGTCTCGCTGGATAATCAGCTCGCCGCCGGTCTGGCTGCCGGGCGCTCCGAGTCGCTGGATACCTGGAAGGCCATCGCGTCCGCCGCCGTTTTTTTTGCCGCTCACCAGGCTTGGGCCGAATATGCCCCCGTGGCGGTGGCGGGCGTGGTTTCGGATTTCGCCGGCCAGAATGAATTCTTCGGCCGGGAACTGCTGAACCTGCTGGGGAGGGCGGGCCTGCATTACCGCATCCTCCCGAAAGGCGCGATCGCAGGCTCGTCCTTCGAAAACCTGCGCGCCCTGCTCTACGCCGATGCGGAACCACCTTCGCCCGCGCTTCGCAAACAGGTCCTCGCTTTCGTCCAGGACGGCGGAATGCTGATCACCGGCCCTCAATGGGGCGCCGTGCCGGGTGCGCCCGCCAAGGCCGATTCGCACCTGCGCTATTCCCTTCGCGACTCCGGCAAAGGCAGAATCGCCCAGGCCATCGACACTCCGGCCGACCCGTACGAAATGGCCGGCGATGCCGTGGTCCTGGTCAGTCACCGTTACGACCTGGTGCGCTTCTGGAACGGCGGAGCCACCGGTTCCTTTTACGCCGCCGCGCCCGGCCGCAAAAAGGCCGTCGCGCATTTGCTGTTCTACTCGAACCGCGGACCCGATTCCGCCAGCGTCCGCATTGCCGGCCCGTATCGCACCGCCAGGGCGTCGACGGTCGATACGCCCTCCGTGCCCGGCGTTGAGGTACAGTTGCAGAAAGACGCCTTGGAGGTTCACTTACCCCAGGTATCGCAGTACGTGGCCCTGGAACTGGAAGTCTGACTGGGAGGAGCGATGAAGCCACATCGAAGAGACTTCGGCCGGATGGCGCTGGGCGGCGCTTTGGGAGCCGCCGCCATGGCCGCCGTCCCGGCCACCCACACGGTTCAGCCCGGAATCAAGCTCTGCGCGCAGGCGCCCGCCAGGCCTTCGGATAGCGACCTCCTCTTTTTGCGGCAGATCGGCGCGGGCTACGTCAGCGTCGGCTCCACCCCCGACCTGCGAACCGCCGAAGGCTTCCTCGAGATCAAGAAACGGTACGCCGACGCCGGCATCACCGTCTGGAACATCGGTAACACCAGCGTGCACAACATGCCGGAAGTGACCCTCAACCTGCCCGGCCGCGACCAGAAAATCGAGCAGTACAAAGACTACCTGCGCAACCTCGGGAAAGCCGGCATCTATTACACCACCTACGCCCACATGGGCAACGGCATCTGGTCGAGCGGCAGCGCCGCCATTCGCGGAGCCGTGGGGCGCGAGTTCGATCTCGCCAGTCCTGCCAAACAGGGCGTGTGGGACGGCGTGGTGTTCAAGGAACCGCTTTCCCACGGCCGCGAATTCACCAAAGAAGAGATCTGGGCGAACTACACCTATTTCATCAAGCAGGTGGCTCCTGTGGCCGAAGAGGCCGGGGTTCGCATCGGCATTCACCCCGACGACCCGCCGGTGCCCATCCTCGCCGGCGTCCCGCGCTGCATCTTCGCCAGCTTCGACGGCTACCGCCGCGCCATGGAGATTGCCGCGAGCCCCAACGTCGGCATCTGCCTGTGCTGCGGCACCTGGCTGGAAGGCGGCAGGGATCTCACCGGCAAGTATCCCGAAGAGATGATCCGCTTCTTCGGCGCTCAGAAAATCTGGAAGATCCACTTCCGCAACGTCAGCGCGCCGCTCCCGCATTTCGTCGAGACCTTCATGGACAACGGCTACTACGACATGTACAAAATCATGAAGGCCCTGAGGGACGTCAACTACGACGGCATCGTGATCCTGGACCACACCCCCAGCCTGACGGGCGGCAGCAACGCGCAAACGGATTATGGATTCGCTTACATGAAAGCGCTGCTGAATCGGGCCAATGCGGAAGCCAGGGCATAAAGATAGCTAATGACGGCTTTAGTGTTAGCCCCACACGTCGTTTCTGAGCCGCGACCGTCAGGGAGTGGTCTTAATACCTATAGGTTCTGTTCCAACCCGGCCCGCGCGCTCGTGCGTGTGTGCCCCCGGGCTCGTCGGGATTCGTCTCGACGCGCCCCAAGATAGCTGAATGCATGGAGAGGAGTCTTGAAAAGATGATTCGCAAATACGGTTTTTCAACGCTCGCGGCAGCCGCGTTCTTCGTCTCCGCGCTCGCCCCCGCGCCCGCTCAGGCGCAGTTGTGGACGTGGACCAAAGATCAGATGCTCGAGTACACCAAGGCTTGGACCGGCGACCGCTTCCCCGACGGCCGTCCCAAGGTCCCCGATTCCTTCATCGCCCGCGCGCGCGATCTCTCCCAGGAAGAAGTCACCATCAACTGGGCCGCTGGTGCCGCTGGTGGCGCTGGTGGCGCCGGTGGCGCTGGCGGCGGCCGTGGCGCGGGAGGTGGCCGTGGCGGTGGCGGCAGCCCTTACAGCCAATACGTGGGCGAATGGCAGGTCCTCCATCCCGGCAAGAAAATGGTAGGCCGGGCCCTCACCGTGCAGTTCATGCCCGCGCGCCCCGACCTGGACGCGGTGGTCACCGCCAAGGCCCGCGAAAAGGGCATCCAGACTCTCAACAATCAGTACGCCATCGACATGGTGCAGCCCGGCGACGTCCTCGTGGTGGACCTCATGGGTAGGAAAGAGGGTGGCACCATCGTCGGCGACAACCTCTTCTACTACATCTTGAAAGCATCGCACAGCACCGGCCTGGTGATCGAGGGCGCTTTCCGCGACCTCGAAGGTATCGCCGAAATGGACATGCCGTGTTACTACCGCGGCGTGCATCCCACCGCCATCGGCGGCGTGACCCTCGCCGGCGTCAACGTTCCCATCCGCATTGGCAATGTCACCGTCATGCCCGGCGACATGGTAGTTGGCGACCGCGAGGGTGTCTCCTTCATCCCGCCGCAACTGGCGGAGCAGATTCTGGACACCGCCGACACCACCCACGTTCACGACGAGTGGACCCGCAAGAAGTTCGACGAAGGCAAGTACAAGTCGAGCGAGATCTACGGCAGTCCGCGCGACCCCGCGTTGCTGAAGGAATACCAGGAGTACCTCAAGAAGCGCCTGGAGGAAATCCGCAGCAAGCGGTAGTTCGCGCTTCCGTATTCTCCAGCCGCCGCGCCCAGGAACCTCCGTGGACGCGGCGGCCCCTCGTGTGTCGTCCCGCGTGCTGCTGCCTGCACTGCGCGTTCTGCACAGCTAGCAGCCGGGCTGATGATCGCAACGACACCTGTCCTGCGCGCAGCGGAGCAGTCGCCCCGCGCCCGGCGGCCACGCGCCTCTACGGAAACTTCGTCCGCGGCGGAACCCGGAATTCCCACTCAAACTCGCACCCGGCCTCCCTCCGCTCGCGCCGGACCCATCGCCCGCTCTCGAAGCTGTAGCGCCTGTAGACGGAGTCGAATTGCTCCCTGAGCCCGGCGCCGGACGCGCATCCGGCTTCGAGCACTTCATACTCGCCCCGCGGAGAACGGCTGATCCGCCAGTGGTTCCGCGCCGAAGAAGTCAGGAGAAACGGCTCGCGCCGGTGCGTTCCGGAATCATCCTCCGCCTCGAGCTCCGCCAGGCGCCCGTTCCGCACCTCGGCGAGTTGCGTATGCGGCCCGCACCACAAGCTCACCCGGCACACCGGGTCGCCGGTCACGAAGTACGTCGGCCGGCCACCCGCGTAAAGGTGTTCCACTCTGAGGTCGCCGAGCCCTCCCCCTACTTCCATCCTCGACGCCTCACGGCCGCTACCATCCACCAGGCGGAGCACCGGCCCGCGCAGCGATGCCAGCGACTCGCACAGCGCGCGCTCCTCCGGCGTGGAAGCGACTTGCACGCAACTGCCGTTGCCGGGTATGAAATCGATCATGTCCCACGGCGGCGCGAGCCGCTCGTCTTCCAGCAGTTCGAGGCGGCCGTCCATGCCCGCGAACTCCCTCTCCAGCTCGATTGTGGCATTTAGCCGGTAGCCCGGCGGAACCGGCGCGCCGCCGCCCCGCGCCTCGCCGACGGGCCTCGTCAGCCGCGGCGCCAAGTAGCGCCCGCTCCTGTCCTGGAAAAACAGCGCGCGCGTGAACGCGTCCACCCGCCACCGGTCCAGGCCGCCGCACTCCGAGCACCCTCCCTCCCACCGCGCCGGACATTTGCGCTCCGAGAGCGGACCGCGGACCTCGATGGTATACCCGCGGTTGACGTAAGTTGGCTCGCCCAGCGCGAGACACCTCTCGTCCAAGTCGTAATATTGGTGGCTCTGCCCCAGCCATCCCTTCAACAGGCCAATCGCTTCCGCGGGCGCGATGGGTCCGCTCGGAGCCTGGCCGCTCGCGGCGACGCCCCAGGTGAGCAGGTACGCCAGCGCCGGCTCTGCGGCGCGCCATCGAGTCCGCGGCTTCACAACGGAACCCCTCTGGCATAGTCTAGCAGCCTGTGGTTAGATTCGGGCTGTGGCCCGAATTTCCTCTACACCGGGCTCTTGACGCAGTTCCCCCAGATCCTCAAAACCTACGACATCACCGCCGCGCAGATGCGGAAGGAAGCCTCCCGGCGCGGGTGCCAGATCGTAGCAGGTGCGCGGTTGTAGTTTCCGTTTCCGGCGCTGACCCGCTCGCCGCGCGCTCGCCGGTGTGCGGATTCCCCATCGCCAGGTTCTTCCTGCCGGATCGTTGGAGTTCTCGAAAAACGTGCGGCGCGCAGCATGGGGCGATACCATCAAAAGACCCCAGACCAAGGGGAACCATCTGAATATGATCCTGCCTTCGTATAGCTCTATCACTTCGCGGAGGGCGGCGAGACGGGCCGCTTTATGACGACCGAACTGCTCTACGGTCTCGACGACAAACCGCCCTTTCGAGAAACGATTTTCGTGGCGCTGCAGCACGTGTTCGCCGTTTTCGTGGGAATCATCACTCCGCCTCTGATCATCTGCAACGCTCTGAAGCTGGATCGCTCCGACACGGTTTTCCTGGTCAGCATGTCGCTGTTCGTTTCCGGATTGGCCACCCTGATCCAATCCCGGACGATTGGACCTGTGGGGTCGGGGCTGCTCAGCATCCAGGGCACCAGCTTCGTATTTCTCGGCCCCATCATTACCGCCGCCGGTTTAAGAATCTCCGCGGGAGCGGCGGCCACGGACGCGCTCGGGATGATCTTCGGCCTGTGCCTGGCCGGCTCGTTTGTCGCCATCGCCATCAGCCAGTTCATCCGGCTCGCCAGCCGGGTCATCACCCCATTGGTCACCGGCACGGTGGTCACGCTGATCGGATTGACGTTGATCGAAGTCGGGATCACCAGCATGGGCGGCGGCTTCGACGCCCGGCGCGATGGTTCCTTCGGCAGCCCGCACAACCTGCTTTTGTCGGGGATCGTGGTCGTGGTGATCGTCATTCTGAACAGCAGTTCCATCCCGCAACTGAGAATGACGTCGGTGGTGATTGGCCTGGGTGTGGGCTACCTGGCGGCCTTCGCCATGGGCAAGGTGGACCTCAGGGGACTCGGCCAACTCCCCATCGTGACCGCGCCCGTGCCCCTGCATTACGGCCTGGGCTTCAACCCCGGCGCTTTCATCCCGTTCGCGTTTCTGTACGTCATTACGGTGATCGAATCGATTGGCGACCTGACCGCCACCTCGTCCCTGACGAACCAGCCGATCACCGGCGACGTGTACTTCCGCCGGCTCCGCTCCGGCATTCTGGCGGACGGAATCAACTCGCTGTTGGCGGCTTTGTTCAATTCTTTTCCCAGCACGACCTTCGCACAGAATAACGGTGTGATCCAGCTCACCGGTGTCGGGAGCCGCCATGTGGGCACGTTCATCGCGGCGATTCTCATGCTGCTGGGCCTGTTTCCGGTGGTAGGCGGGCTGGTGCAGGCGCTGCCCCAGGCTGTGCTTGGCGGCGCGACGATCATTATGTTTGGCACGGTCGCCGTGGCGGGCATCCGGATCCTGTCCGGCATCAACATGAACCGCAGGTCGTCGATCATCGTGGCGGTTTCGCTCGGGCTGGGCCTCGGCGTCACGTTTGTGCCGGACATCCTCCGCTCCCTGCCGGAGTTGCTTCGGAACACGCTGTCCTCCGGAATCGCGACCGGCGGCATGTGCGCCCTGCTTCTGAACGCGGTCCTGCCGGGCGAGAGGAGCTAGGATCAATCCATCCGGAGCATCCGGTCCCGGTGGTAGGCAAGAAAATCGGCATCCGGAGCGAACCCGGTTGCCCCAATCGCCCGTGGAGAGGCCGTCGGGGTTTCCGGTGTGGCGATGGGACAAAGGGCGTAGAATAGAGGTAATTATGGATAAACAGCGCTTTATTACCGCTGCGGCGGTTGCCGCCGTTCTCGCCCTTGCGGCTTGTTCGGAAAGTCCCCAGCCGGCGGCGACCGAGACTAAAGCGGTGGCTGAAGCGAAGAAGGAGCCTCCCAAGCCACCTGAACCCGTGGCCGCGCAGACGGCATTCTACGCGATGTATAAGCCGGCGAGGACCTGGGCTACCGACCTGCTGCCGCTCAGCCTTACCAGCAATGAACTGCCCAGCTTGAAGAATGAAGACGGGAAAGCTGCGATGTGGACCGCGGTGTTTGTTTCGCCATCGCGGCGCGAGGCCCGCACATTCTTCTACTCGGTGGTGGACGAGGGACAAACGGTGGCGAAAGGAGTCACCGTGGGCGGCTCGCAACCCTGGACCGGACCAACACCCAAGAGCAGGCCATTTCAGACCACCGAATTCGTCGTAAATTCCGATGCCGCTTACAAGACGGCATTCGCCAAGGCAGAGGCTTGGGTGAAGAAGCATCCGGACACGACGGCTGCGATGTACCTGGGCAGCACGGCGAAGTTCCCGTCGCCGGTGTGGCTGGTGATCTGGGGAACGACGAAGTCGGGTTACGCGGTTTACGTGGATGCCACGACGGGGATTGCGAATCCGAAGTAGTGGCCGCGTACCGCGAACCCGTCAGTACTTCCATCCCAGCAGGTTCCAGTGATGGAGCCAGAGAGCGGCCCCTAGCGTTGCGAGGCACACCAGCGTGAGCGAGACCCGGCCGGCTGCGCGCCACCACTTCCGCTGCCATGCGGAGACTGTGAAGACCACCAGGCCGATCGACAGAACCAGCCCCAGCATCCACATCGTGAGCCCGGCGCGCATTGCCGGCGGCGCCGCAAACACGATCTCATCCGGATCCCGCAAACCGGTCCAGACCATCGCGGCTCCCGCCAGAAACGTCACGCTCGCCAGCCAGGCGGTGAGGCGCGCCAGCTTCGATCCGGCTGGGTTGGCCTGGTGGCGCTGTCGCACGGCGGCAATGGGCAACCCGATCAGAGCGCAGGCCAGGATCGCTCCGCAAATGCCAATCCAGGTGAATTGCAGGCCGCGGCTGTTCCACCAAGGCTGCTTTTGGATCGCGGCCACGCAAATCGGGGAGCTGCACGCGTCCACCACTTGCCCGTGCTCGTCCTGGCGGAAGACCAGCTCGCGTTTGCCGTCCACCTCGGCGAAGACCAAGGGTTCCACCTGCCGCCAGCGTTTGTTCTGGTTGGTGACGAGATAGCCGTCGGAGTCGACGTTAACCGGCACCGCGGCGGCCAGCTTTGCGAACTTGGTCACGTCGCTCTCGGATACCCGCGCGGTGGAATAGGTCCCGGAGAACCGCTCCAGGCTCGCCCTTTCCTTAGGGGGCGGAGGCTCTTGAGCCAGCGGCCTGGGAAAGTAGTGGTCCAAGAACACACTCGAAAACTGGTCGCGTGCCGGCGCCCCGCTATCCGTGTTGTAAGCCACAAAAATGCCCAGGTGCCGGGCCGGGAGCATTGCCGTCAGGCTGTGAAACCAGATCGTATCGCCGCCATGGCCCAGGATCGTTTCTCCGTTCCAGTTCATTTCCATAAACCCGTGGAGCATTCCATTGATCCGCGGAGAAAATGAGGTCAGCTTTTCGCGCATCGCACGGGCGGTTTCCGGCCGCACGATCCGGGCTGCGCCCAACGCGCCGTCATTGAGATGCGCCATCATGAATCGTCCCATGTCTTCGCCGCTGATGCTCATGGCGCCGCACGGCGCCCACGGCACGTATTCGAAGGTCTCCTCCTTCAGGCGGTCGCCGGTCCACCGGTAGCCCTTCGAGAGGTTTGGCGCAATATCCTTCGGAACCGGTTGCGTGAGCGTGGCGTACTTCATCCCCAGCGGATCCAGGATTCGCGTCCGTACGTATTCTTCATAAGGCGCCCCCGCCACCTGCTCCACGATGAGCGCTGCCAGTGACGTGCCATAGTTCGAATACGCCGTTACCTTCCCGGGCGGGAAGATTCGCCGCGGCATGTCGGTCTTCATCAGATCGCCGAGTGGCCGCAACCTGTCCGGAGTCTTGGCAAACAAGCCGATAATCTTATCCTCGAATCCGGCGGTGTGCGTCATCAGGTGTTCGAGGGTGACCGGTTCTGCGAACGTGGGCGGGATCTGCATGCCTCTGAGGTATTTGTTGACGTCGGCGTGCAGGGCGAGTTTGCCTTCCTCGACCAGTTGCATGACCGACGTCCACACGAACATTTTGGAATTCGAGGCCACTCGAAACAGGGTGTGTTTCGGGTCCACCGGCTGTCGTGCCGCAAAGTCGGCGTATCCGTAGCCCTTCTCGAAGGAGACCTGCCCATCGCGGACAATGACCACCACGGCGCCGGCAAAATGGGTAGCCGTCTTCTGCGCTTCCATCAGTCCATCGACGAAGCCTTCCACCTCCCGGGCCTCCCATTCCCTGGCCGGTTGAGCGCTGGCCGCGGACACCGCCAACAGAACAAGCGCGAGACGAATCATGCGGTCCTCCAATCACCCTAGTTTAGGTGAGGCGCTTATAAATTGTCCCTCGATCACCGCGGCGGGCGGATTTGGCAGTTTTTCGATTCCAAATGATCCACCGCCGACTCCTGCATGATTGGTCACCCGGAAAATCTCTCGCCAACCCTTCTATGCGAACATCTCCTCGCAAAAGCAAGGCGGCCGAAGCTCCGAAGCGCGACCCCTGACGGTGGTTTTCAATTGGGCAGCGGTGCTGAAACGGCGATCGGCTGTAACTAATTGCCGGTTGATAGCATCCTATCGGCAGGACGCGCTTAATGACATCCGCCGAATTAGTTGATTGCAAGGGCCTGCCGCCCGGTTCCCTGCTCGAAGTGGAGACCAAGAACCGGCATTATCGGATCGAGTGCCTCGGCGGCAGCGCCGTCCGTATTTCCGGACATCCCGAGTACTGTCCCACTCCCGTGCCGGGCCGCGTACTCGAGTCCGGCCTTATCGAGCGCGGAAAATACCTCCAGTTTCTGTTGGAGGACCGGCGCCCCGTCACCACGTCGCGAGTCGTGAGAGTCCGCGTGCAACGCCCCAGCGTTGTTCCACCGGCGGCATCCTCGATCCACTAGAACTTGCGCCCCCCCGCTATTGCTCGGGTGCTGGCTCCTTAGTCCGGGTTCCGGGCGGATCGTCGACTTGTCCCGCCAGCTTCCTGTGAACGCCGAATCCATTCCCAGCCAACTTTTTGATCCGCTAAACTGAGTTGAACTCCTTCAAATGCCCTTCTCTGCCGGAACAAAACTCGGCCCCTACGATATCCTCGCCCCCATCGGCGCCGGTGGCATGGGAGAGGTGTACAAAGCCCGCGACACGCGCCTCGATCGTATTGTCGCCATCAAGATTCTACCCGCCGGCAAGACCGGCGACTCCCAAAGGGCCCGCTTCTTCCAGGAGGCGCGCGCTGCCTCGGCCTTGAACCATCCGCATATTGTCGCGATTTATGATATCGGCCGCGAGGGCGACCACGACTATATCGTAATGGAATACGTCGCGGGCAAGACGATCGGCCAATCGATTCCGCGAAAAGGCATGCGCCTGGATGAAGCCTTGCGCGTGGCCGCCCAGATTGCCGACGCTCTGGCGGCCGCCCACGCCGCGGGGATTGTCCACCGCGACCTCAAGCCGGGCAACGTCATGATCGCTGCCAATGGCTCGGTGAAGGTCCTCGATTTCGGTCTTGCCAAACTGGCCGGACCGCCCGGAGACAATGACACAGACACCCGGACCATGGTGGCCGAAGAACCCCGGACAGCCGATGGCATGATTGTGGGCACGGCCGGCTACATGTCCCCCGAACAGGCGCAAGGCCAGCCGGTGGATTCCCGCTCGGATATCTTCTCGTTCGGCGCCCTGTTCTACGAGATGCTCACCGGCATCCGCGCCTTCCGGGGCGATTCCACCCTCTCTACGCTGACCGCCGTCCTGCACGGCGATCCGCGTCCCGTGCGGCATTTGGCGGAGGGCACGCCATCCGATGTGGAGCGGGTGGTGAACCGCTGCCTGCGAAAGGACCCGGCCAAGCGGTTTCAGAACACCGGCGACCTGAAGGTGGCGCTGGAAGAGTTGCAGCAGGAATCGGATTCCGGCGCCCTGGCGCCCTCCGCCGATCCCGCTTCGCCCGCGCGCGGCCGCAAGCCCGTCTGGATTGCGGTCGCGTTCCTGGTATTGTCGGCCGCGGGCGCCGGATGGTGGCTTCACAAACCCGCGGCCGAAGGACCGCAAGACGTCGTGGCGGTCAGCCCGCTCACCAGCTTTCCCGGCTTGCAAAGCCACCCGTCGTTTTCGCCCGACGGCAATCAGGTGGCTTTCGTATGGCGGAAGGAAGGAGACAGGGAGCAGCACGTTTATGTCAAGCTGGTAGGGCCCGGAAACCCCATTCGCATCACCATGACGGCCCCGTACAATGCCTGTCCGGAATGGTCGCCCGATGGCGCCTCCATCGCCTTCATCAGCGCCAGCACGCCGCAAAAATACGCCTTGGCGACGGCGCCCGCGTTGGGCGGCCCCGAGCGCGTAGTCGCGGAATACCAGAACATCGGCTGCCCGTCGTGGTCGCCCGACGGCCAATGGCTGGTTTTTTCGCGTGGCTCCGGAACCGCCGGTTCCATCGGAACAGAGGGGCCCAACGGCATTTGGGCGGTCTCCGTCGCCACCGGCGCCGCGCACAAAGTGACCTCGCCATCCGGAACGGATGCGTTCGGGGACGCAGTGCCCACCCTTTCGCCGGACGGCCGCACGCTGGCATTCGCCCGGCTCCGCAGCGCCAATGGGCGCATCTACCTGTTGTCGCTCTCGACGGACATGCAGCCGCAAGGAGATCCGCAGCCCATTACCCCGGAGGACCAGCGTCTGCGCCGGATTGCCTGGATGCCGGACGGCGCTGAACTGGTCTATTCGGCTGGGAGCTCACTGCCAACTTCAGGCCTTTGGCGTGTACGAGCCAGCGGCGGCCAGCCGCGGCGCGTGACCGGAATCGATGTCGGCATCGATCCGGCCGTTTCACGGCCGCGTGGCCCGGGCCTGTGGTCCCGCCTGGCTTTCGCGCGTGCGACCGACGATAGCAACGTTTGGCGCCTCCCCATGCAATCGGGCAAGCCCGGAGCGCCCGAAGAGGTGGTGGCGTCGTCGCGGCGCGACTTCGAGCCGCGTTATTCGCCGGATGGCTCCAGGATCGCGTTCACCAGCGACCGTTCGGGTTACTCGGAAGTTTGGGCGTCCAACGCGGACGGATCGGCGCCGGTGCAGTTGTCCAACATGCGCGCCATCACCACCGGCTGCGGGCGTTGGTCGCCGGACGGACGGCAGATCGCTCTTTGCTCGAACGCCAGCGGAACCTCGCAGCTCTATCTCGTGGACCCCAACGGCGGAGCGCCGCGGCGGCTCACCTATTCCCAAAGCCATGACACCGCTCCAAGCTGGTCGCGCGACGGCAAGTGGATTTACTTCGCATCGACCCGGAGCGGCAGGTTTGAAGTTTGGAAGATAGCGCCGGAACCCCATGCCACGCCGATACAGCTTTCGACTCACGGCGGCTACGCGGCGCTGGAGTCGTGGGACGGTAAGACGCTGTACTTCGCCAAAACAAGCCAGAGCGGCCAGATCGTCGGTATTCCGCCGTCCGGCGGCGAAGAAACCCCGCTGCCGGTAACCGTCGATACGTGGGGAGACTGGGATGTTACGCCCGAGGGAATCGTATTCATCCCGTCTGGCGCGAGGCGGGTTTGCCTTTACAGCTTCGTCACGAAGCAGACGCGTACGCTGGCCGAGTTGCACCGCGCCCCCGATTTCGGGTTGACGGTCTCGCCGAAGGACGGTTCGATTCTCTATACGACGGTCGACCACGCTTCGAGCGAGCTGGAGCTGGTGGAACGCTTCCGGTAATCGGCATGTCACGGGAGTATGCTGTATGCATGGCGGACCAACCATGAAAAAGTCGGCGCGGGTCACTCTCACGGTTGTGGCTGCTGTCGGCTGGGCCGCGCGGGCCCAACAGGCGCCCAATCCCTGCGAGCCGGCCAACTTCAACGGGAAGGCGTGCCAGGCGGCCGTGAAAAATCACGGTTATTGCAGCGGCGGAGCCTGGGTGCCGCAACAGTATCAGAAATATCCCTACTATTACGGCCTCTATCAGGCTTACGCATCGGCTGCCGGAGTCGTGACCGCCGCACCGGTGGAGGCGTGCCGCCGTCCCAGCCGCCTCTTTGGGCGCCACGGCGGCTTCGGTGCTATTGGAGCCGCCGTTCACGGCCACTCCGGCTCCTAGTTGCGTCGGGGTTCCATGCGACGCATCGTTTCAACGCCGCGTCCCGGCTGGCAGCAGCGTGTAGAGGAGGCCGGGCTGGTGTGGAACACCGGCGAGCAGCCGTGCTGGAACGAGTCGGCCTTCTACCAGTTCACCGCCGAAGAAGTGGCATCGCTCGAAGCCGTCACCAACGAATTGGAAACCATGATGGCGCGGTCGGTCGAGCACATCATCGAGAACAAGCTCTACGCCAGAATGAATGTGCCGCCCATTGCAGTGCCGCTGATTGAAACCTCGTGGCATGCCGAGCCGCCATCGCTCTACGGCCGCTTTGACCTGGCCTACGATGGCGCCCATCCGCCCAAGCTGCTGGAGTATAACGCCGACACGCCCACCTGTCTGCTGGAGGCCGCGGTCGTGCAGTGGTACTGGCTCCAGGAAACCTTCCCGCGGCTCGATCAATTCAACTCGCTGCACGAGCGTCTGATTGCGCTGTGGAAGGATCTGGCGCCCAGCCTGCCGGGCGGCCGCATCGACCTGTGCTCGTTAGACGACCTGGAAGACGGCATAACCGTCACCTACCTCCAGGACACCGCGCAGCAGGCGGGGCTATTGGCTTCGTGTTTTGCCATCGACGAGATCGGCTGGGACGGGAGCGCCTTCGTGGGACCGGAGGAACGCCCGCTGGGCGCGGTCTTCAAACTGTACCCCTGGGAGTGGATGGTCCGCGAAGAGTTCAGCCGGTTTCTGTCATCCGCGCCCACCCTATGGATCGAGCCGCCCTGGAAGATGCTGCTCTCGAATAAAGGAATCCTACCGGTGTTGTGGGAGCTTTACCCCGGCCACCCCAATCTGCTCGAGGCGCGCTTCGATGGGCCGGGGTCGCTGACGTACTGGGTGCGCAAGCCGCTCCTCGGCCGCGAGGGCGCCAACATCACCATGCACCGGCCGGGAAGCGACCTCCAGACCGATGGCGAGTATGGCTCGGAAGGCTTCGTCTATCAGAACCTGGCACAGATACAAAGCTTCGACGGCAAATACCCGGTGGTGGGCAGTTGGCTGATCGGGCACGAGCCGGGAAACGCCGCGGCCGGCATCGGCATTCGGGAATCGGATACGCCCATCACCACCAACTTCAGCCCGTTCGTCCCGCACCTGTTTGACTGATCGCTTCTCGCACGCTGACTCCACATCCCCGGGACGGCTTGGCGATATCCGCAATATCGGAAGGCTTTGTCATTTCCATACCTTGGTTAGCCAACCGTTCAGCTTCAGCCACTCCTCTACCCGGTCCAGGTAGTGATCCGCGCCGCCGCCCTTCTTTCCGAAGCCGTGCTGGCCGGTCTGGAATACGTGAAGCTCGGCCGGCCGCCCCGCTTTTCTCCAGGCGCCAAACAGGTCGATCGACCCCTGGTATCCGACTGTCTGGTCGTCCGCCGCTACCGCGATGAACAGCGGCGGGGCTCCTTCCGGCGGCGGATTGGAATTCGCGCCGGCGGCGTAGACCGGGGCCGCGAAATCCGGCCGTCCATCGGCGGGTCCATACACCGTCGAGAGAACCACTGCGCCTCCGGCCGAGTAACCAATAATGCCGATCCGATTGGGGAGCACGCCAAATTCGGCGGCATGCTGCCGGAGCAGCCGCACCGCTTGTTGTCCATCCGCGCCGGCCATCTCGCGCACATTCTGGCCCGCCTGCGGACCGGTGGTGGCTAGCCCTCTCCCGGCCGCCCCAGGTGGCGCGTTTGGGTCGACATAGGTCGTGCGGTACTTCAAGACAAACGCGTCCACACCCATCTGGTTGAGCCGTTTGGCGACATCCACTCCTTCATATGACATCATCAGCGTCCGGAAACCACCGCCCGGCGCGACAATCATCGCGGTTCCCGCTGCGGTAGCCTTCTCCGCCGGATAATAGAGCAGTACCGGTCGAACGATATTCTGCGCCTGCGGCCTGTCCGCCGTGCCGGCGGATCTCTCAGGATAGTTCCAATTCTCCGAACCGGGAGCGGCACCGGGATAAAGCGGGATTTCACGAGCCGGTGGGGCCAGTTGAGCCCAGCCGGTGGCCGCCACTCCAGCCAGAATACAGATCTTTGGAAGGTTCACCCTAAGCATTAGAAACCTCTTTCTCCGAAAGTGCTATGTTACATCACAAGCTCGCCTCATCGCCCGCCTGGGCTGCAGGAGGCCACGACCAGGGAAACGTGCAACGGGAAATCGGGCCAGCTTAGGACGCACCACGATATACAATCGGTGCTGACCGGAATCCGAAATGGAATTCCCGGAGAGGAGCTCTGATATGCGACATCTTTACCGGCTGCTCATGCCGGCCCTACTTGCGTTCACCGCGACCGCCGCGGAGCCGTCGCTCGATCCCGCGACGCTCAAGCTAATCCCCGCACGCATGCAGGAGTTCGTCGATCGCGGCGAGATTTCCGGTGTGGTCACCCTCGTGGCGCGCAATGGCCAGATCGCCGCGCTCGACGCGGTCGGCTTCGCTGACATCGAAAGCAGGAAGCCGATGCGAACCGACGCCATCGTGCAGATCATGTCGCAGACCAAGACCGTAACCGGCGTGGCGGCAATGATTCTGGTGGATGAAGGCAAGCTGAACCTGACCCGGCCGGTTCAGGATTATCTGCCTGAGTTCAGGGGCGTCCAGGTGGCAGAGACCCGGCCGGACGGAAGCCTCAACGTCCATCCGCCGCAGCATCCGCCCGCCGTGTGGGAGTTGATGTGCCACATTTCCGGTCTCGCCTTCCTTCCGGCGAGCGGTGAGTACGCGCGCATCAACTTCACTATGGACCACACCCTGGCCGAAGCGGTGCGTGCCTACGCCGGCGAGAAGCTCATCGCGGAGCCGGGGACGAAGCACATCTACAGCAACATGGGAATCGCCACGCTCGGCCGCATCGTCGAGGTCGTCTCCGGCCAGAAGTACGAAGATTTCGTGCAGAGCCGCATTCTGGCGCCGCTCGGCATGAAAGACTCCTTCTTCTTCCCGCCCGAAGACAAGAAGAGCCGTATCGCCATGGTCTACGCGCCGGGCCAAAAGAAGCTGGCCCTGGCGCGCGACAAGGCTCAAGGCGGTGATCCCGCCACGTATCGGTCCGGCGCAAAGTACCCTGGACCGGAGCTGGCCCTGTTCTCCACCGCAGCGGACCTTTACAGCTTCTATCAGATGCTGGCCAACCGGGGGGCGTTCGGCGGCAAGCGCATCCTTTCGCCGCAGGCCGTGGAAGCGATGGCGCACGACTATACCCCTGACCATCGCGGCTACGGTCTCACCATGAGTGTGGCCGAGAGCACCCCGTCGCTGTTGAACCTGGTCAACCCGGGGACGTTTGGGCACGGAGGCGCATTCGGCACCAGCGGAACCGTGGACCCGAAGAATGGGCTCGTAACCGTTTTCCTGCCGCAGATGGTGGGCGGGCCTACCAAGCTCGCGCAGGACGTCTTCACGCAACTCGCCGAAGCCTCGGTGCGATAAGTCCGGCGACGCCTGCGCCAATGTGCAAGGATATCGGCCCCGAAGTCATGCCCACATCCAGACTCACGAACGACATCATCACCGCTGCCCTGGAAGGATTTGAGGCGCGAAAGAGAACCATCGACAGAAAGATTGCCGAACTTCGGCAGATGCTTGAAGGTCCTACACAATCAAGGCACGTTGGGCGCGGGTCAGGGCGAGAGCTGTGCAAGCTGCGAAGGGTCGTACTGCCAAGCCGAAGAAGGCTGTCGCGAAGAAGGCCGCAGCAAAGAGGCCTGGTCAGCGGAAATTGTGCTTTTGCCGGACGACACCAACGGTTTGCACTGAGGGAGCACGGTTTTCCTAAAGTGTTGCCAGCGAAGTCCTACTTTTTGGCCTTCTGAACGGGGTGCGGAGTGGTTGGACCTGACAGTTCTCACAGGTTTCACCCAAGTTCTTGGGCAAAGGGCCGGCACAGCCAGGGGCCGAAGTGGAAACCCGCGTGCACTTCCCGCCTGCGATCCGAAACGTGGGCGCCAGGCCCTGGACGTGACGCTAAAAATGGATCCGAACCTGCAAGAGGCGCAGGCGGCCCGCCGGGCCTTCGGAATCGGTCCGAACCAGGAGACGCTTTTACCAGGCGAAAGAGGAGGACAGTCAACATGTCGGGAGGTCAGACAGCCACTGCAACGGCCGCGCAGATTCTGGCGGAGAAGATCCAGTCCCGCCGGGCGCGCGTCGGCATCGTCGGGCTGGGATATGTGGGGTTGCCGCTCGCGGTGGAGTTCGCCAAGGCCGGCTTTTCGGTTACCGGCATCGATGTCAGCGAACAGAAATCCAGGCGGGTGAACGCCGGCGACTCCTATGTAGGGGATATTTCTAGCGCCACCCTCGGACCACTGGTCGATGCGGGCAAACTGCGAGCCACCTCCGATTTCGACGACATGTGCGAACTCGACACCATCAACATCTGTGTGCCCACGCCCCTGCGCAAGACCAAGGACCCGGACATGAGCTTCATCGTGTCCGCGTGCCAGGAGATCGCCAGTCGATTTCACGCGGGCATGCTCATCATTCTGGAATCGACGACCTATCCGGGCACCACGGACGAGTTGGTGCTGCCCATGCTGACGAAAACGGGCCTGGAGGTGGGGCGCGATTTCTTCCTGTGCTTCTCGCCGGAACGGGTGGACCCCGGCAATCCCAGTTTCCAGACGGTCAACATCCCCAAAGTGGTGGGCGGCTGCACGCCGGCGTGCACGGAAATGGGCAGGCTGTTCTATTCGCAGGCACTGGAGCGGGTGGTGCCGGTGAGTTCCACGCAAGTAGCCGAGATGGTCAAGCTGCTGGAGAATACCTTCCGCATGATCAACATCGGGCTGGCGAACGAAATGGCGCTGATGTGCGGCCGGATGGGCATCAACGTGTGGGAAGTAATCGACGCCGCAGCCACCAAGCCCTTCGGATTCATGCCGTTCTATCCCGGCCCGGGACTGGGCGGGCACTGCATCCCCATCGATCCGTTTTACCTCTCGTGGAAGAGCAGGCAGGCGGGTATCGAG